>OCSI01000153.1_pt1 | contig 6216 bp, 4 predicted proteins | sample 1496131 | NCBI WGS metagenome assembly OCSI01 (sample SAMEA3143269, study PRJEB22397) | metagenome | reverse complement strand
AGGTCCCGCCAGGCATCCAACTTGTCGAACGGGGTATGCCCGGTGAGGCCCAGGAGGACGCCAACCTGGCGGGACGTGGTCTGGGGGCGGATCCTGGCGCCGTTGGCGTTCTCCGCCTCGACCGCGGCCAGGACCCTGATGTGCAGGTCGGGAATCGAATCCACCTGGGTGAGGGCGATCGACACGTCGCAGTCACCGGCCCGGCTGATGTCGCCATACATGGCGACCTCGTCGGTCACCGGATCCCCGGAACCTCCCTCGAACCTGATGTAGGCCGGCGCCGCCTCGAAGATCCCGCCCCTGGCCCGCAGCACGTCGGCGAACGCCAGCAGCTCGTCCGGGGCGGCGAAGGTACCCGGCACGTTGCGACCGTCCGGGACGTGGTGGAGAAGGGTGCGCGAGGTCGAGAAGCCCAGTGCTCCGGCGGCAAGGGCCTCGTCGACCATGCGGACCATCGTGGCGATGTCCTCGGCCCCGCTTGGCGTCTCGTCCATCCCGCGTTCACCCATGGCCGCCAGGCGGACCGCGCAGTGCCCGACCATTCCACCCACGTTCAGACCCTTGGGGAGCCCATCCAGCTCGTCCAGGTAGTCGCCGTAGGACTCCCAGTTCCAGGACAGGCCCTGCAGGATGCTCGCCGCCGGGATGTCCTCGACGGACTCCATCATCTCGGCCAGGGCCTGGCGGCCCCCCGGTGCGACCGGAGCGAACGTGACGCCGCAGTTGCCGAGCACCACGGAGGTGACACCGTGCCAGCAGGCGGAGCTGCCGATCGGGTCCCAGGCCAGCTGGGCGTCCAGGTGGGTGTGGATGTCGACGAAGCCGGGGGTCACGACCAGCCCATCGGCGTCGATCTCGCGCCGTGCCGAGCCCTCGGAGTGCCCGACCTCGACTATGCGGTCACCGTCGATGACCACGTCGGCGGTCCGGGGAGGAGCGCCGGTGCCGTCGACGACGGTCCCGCCGCGGATTATCAGATCGTGCGCCATGCCGTGCTCCTCCTGGTCCACCCCGGTCGGGGTACGACCGACGGTAGCCACCGGAGGAATCAGCCGAGGAACCGCGTGAAGTCGTCGAGGACGGGAAGCACCTCGTCGCGACCGGCCGACGGAAGCCTCAGGACCGCTTCGCTGATGCCGAGATCGGAGTAGTAGGCCAGCTTGCCCTCGTCGGGAAGCGTGCCGAACGGAATGATCGCCACGTCCTCGGGATCGCGTTGGTGGCGGTCGCAGGCGGACCGGAGTTCGTCCAGCGCCCGCCGGATCCCGGCTCCGCCGATGGGCAGCCAACCGTCGGCGAACTCCGCCACGTGGTCCATGAGGCGTGGGCCACCGGACCCACCCACGAACACCGGCGGACCCGGCTGCTGGACCGGCTTCGGCCACGACCAGCTCGGCGAGAAGTCCACGAAGTCGCCGTGGAACTCAGCCTCCTCGTCGGTCCACAGGGCCTTCATGGCCAGGACGTGCTCGCGTACGCGGGCCCGACGGGTGGAGTACTCCACGCCGTGGTGGGCCATCTCCTCCCGGTTCCAGCCGTAGCCGACCCCCATGTCCACCCGCCCCGCCGAGAGGGCGTCCACGCTGGCGACGACCTTGGCCAGGACGATCGGGTCGTGCTGGGCCACGAGCGCCACACCGCTACCCAGGCGGATCCGGTCGGTGACGGCTGCCGCAGCAGCGAGGGAGACCCAGGGATCGGGGGAACGGGGATACTCGTCGTCCAACTCGCTGCCGCCGCCCGGTGGCGGGGTGGCCCGGCTGGTCGGAATGTGGGTGTGCTCCGGGATCCAGATGGATGAGAAGCCCCGCTGCTCGGCCTCGACGGCCAGCTCGCGGATGTCGATGGACCTGTCGGTCAGGTGGAGGGTCAGTCCCAGACGCATGGAAGGTCGCTCAGGCTTCGTTCACGGCCGGGCCGGCCAGCGGCGGGCCGTCGAAGCTGTCCACCGTCGTGAAGTCCTCCACCGGCTGGCGCTTCAGGCGGGTGAGCTGCCTGACCGGCACCCCGAGCGGAATTAGCGCCGCCACGGCGTGCGTGTCGGGAAGGTCCAGAAGATGCTGGACCTCAGCCTCGGCCGGTACGACCGCCGTTGTGACCACACCGCCCAGGCCTTCGGCACGGGCGGCCAGCAGGATGTTCCAGACGAGGGGGTAGATCGATGCACCGGTGACCAGGCCGACCCGGTCGAGGTCCTTGTCCATGGATGCCACCGCGGCCAGGTCCACGCTGACGACCAGTGCCACCGGGACGTCACCCAGGTGCTCGAAGAGGGCGAACGGTTCGGTAGGGGTGTCAAGCGCCGTCGCCACGTCCACGACCGAGGGCACCACCGTGTTGAACGGCGACTCACCGGCAGCGACCTGGGCCGCGTACAGGCGGAGCGTGGGGACGCAGAGTTCGCCCAGCCGTTGGCGTACCCCCTTGTCCCGGACCACCACCACGTGGCCTCCCTGGCGGTTGCCACCCGATGGGGCGAACCGGGCGACGTCGAGGATGCGGTGGAGCACCTCGTCCGAGACCGGATCGTCGGTGAACTCCCGGCAGGCGAAGGTGGTGCGCATGGCTTCTTGCAGGTCCATGCACCGAGCCTAGGAGGGCCCGGGTGGGCGACTCGGATCAGTCCAGGAGCGAGACCGGGCCACCGGGCTGCCAGTAGCCGTCCAGGATCCGGTACGGGATGGTGATGGAGACGGTGTGGCTACCCGATCCGCCGATGCTCCCCGGCGCGAATGCCAGCACCAGGCCGCCGGGCGTGAGGTTGAACCGGCTGAAGTTCTCCACCTCCGGGCCGCACCCTCCACACGCCGCTCGTCGGTCCACGGCTGGTCGGCGAGGCGTCCCACAGCGGCGGTGGAGAGTGCCTCAAGCCACTCGGTCTCCAGGTCGAAGAGCTCCTTGACGTGTATCGGAAGGCCGGTGGAGAGGTCGAACGTCTCCGCCCTCACCTCGGCCTGGACGGCTGAAGCACCGGGCAGCAGGCGACGCACCGTGTCACGCACGCTGAGGTGGTCGTCGGTGGCCAGCAGGACCTCCCAGCGGTGCTGCATCCACACGCACCGGTTGTTCGTGGCGTCCCGGCAGGGGTAGCCGTGTCGTTCGATCAGCGGCACCACGTCGTCGACGAAGGTGCGTACCGAGGCGATCATCAGGCCCCGGAGCCGACCGTTGACCCTGGGGGCCTCGCGGGGACCTTCGATCCGCTTCCAGTCGGCGAACACCTCGATCATCCCCGGGCCGCCGATCTGGACGCCACCGGGTCCGAACGCCGGAACGCCGGTGTCGATCTCGCAGTAGACGGGCTCCACGAGGATGGTGGGACCGTCGGTGGCCTCGACCTCGGTTGCCGCCTGCCGCCGGGGGACGACGAGGACCTGGCCGATCCTCAGCAGGTTCGGATCACTGATCCCGTTGGCACGCATGAACTGGTCGACCGTGCGATCGAAGCGCTTCGCTATCTTCCCGAGGGAGTCGCCCGACTCCACGATGACGGTCCGGGGCCCCTCGGTCGGGAGCGGCTCAGCCCCGACCTCCGTGAGTTCCACGCATGCGTCGACGTCCTCCCATAGGTCGGGAAGCTCGGTGGAGGTCCACCCTGGGACGGCGAGGCGTCCGATGGTGGTGGTCGTGGACGTATCGCCGAACAGGTCCACGATGGTCGTGGTGGTCGGCTCGGCGACCTCGTCGGAGCCACCGCAGGCGGTCGATGCCAGGGCGAGCGCCAGCGCCGGGACGAGCACCCTCACTGGAGCCGGCAGCACGGGACGTCGCATAGGCCGACGATGGTACGTCCGGATGCATCCGGCCCTGCCGCGTAGGGTTCGTGTGGCAGGGGGGATGCAGAGAATGGACACGGAGTTCGTGGCGCCCGGGCCGGGGCACTGGCAGCTGGACCGGTCGCACTTCACGGGTGGCACCACGCCGATCATGCGGTGGCTGCTGCCCGCTGCGGTCGGGTCCGCCTACCGGAAGCAGTGGCCGCTGCTGGGCATCCCGGCCGAGACGTTGTCCGTGGCGTTCGTGGAGGGCTTCATGTACACGCGGCTACGGCCCCTCATCAGGGCCGATCGGCCGTCGGCCAAGGCTCCCCCCACCGTGCTGTTGAAGGTCGCCTCCCGACTGCACCCGGAGTTCCGTCGTCGCACCCGGGCCGCCCGTCGGACCCTCGAGCAGTCGCCGGCGCCCGGGGTGATCGCCGAATGGCATTCCACGATCCGGCCTGACCTGACAGCGCGCAACCTGGCCTTCCAGGACGTCGACGTGGGAACGCTGGAGGATCAGGGCCTGGCCGACCACGTGAGTGGGATCCTCGCCCATGTCCGCTCCACGTTCGAGGAGCACTTCCGGCTGCACGGCTACGACCTCGGGCCCATCGGCCTGCTGCTGCTGGCCGGCGCCGATTGGGGCCTGGCGAGCACGGAACTGCTCACGGCGCTGGCCGGAGCATCGCCCTCGACCGTCGAACCGCGTGAGGCACTCGCCCGGATCAGGGCCGCTCTCGCCGAAACGGGTGTGGCGCCGACGAGCCTGGAGGATGTCACCGCCGCCTCGCCACGAGCGGCCGAGGAGTTGCACGCCTACCTGCGCCACCGCTCATCGGTGCTCTACGCCGGCTACGACCTGGATTCTCCGACGCTGGGAGAGGCACCCGATGTGATCCTGGCCAGCATCCTGAACGCCAGGCCCACAGGCCCGGATCCCGGGGCTGCGGACAGGGCCGCCACCGAGCTCCGCTCACGGGTTCCGGACGTGGACCGCTCCCGGTTCGACGACCTGCTCTCCGATGCCCGCGGGGCCATGGACCTACGGGACGACAACGGCCCGATCACCGCCGAATGGCCCTGTGGGCTGCTGCGCCTGGCGATGCTGGAGGCTGGCCGTCGCCTGGCCGCGTCGGGTCGCCTGGGGGATCCCTCCCACGTGTTCGAGTTGGACCGCCACGAGCTGCCGGCCGTCATATCCGGAGCGCCCGATCCCGGTGCCGGTGACCTGGCGGCGCGTGCCGGGGAACGGGCCCATCAGAAGACCCTGGATCCACCGGCGTCTCTCGGCCGGCCAGAGGCACAGCCACCGCTTGACGCCCTCCCGGCACCGCTGGCCACGACCGTGTCGCTGGTCCTGACCGTGATCGCCGAACTCGGCATGGGCGACGTCGACGGGCCGTCGACCGACCGCCCGTCGCTGACCGGCACGGGGATCGGCACCATGCCGATCACCGGTGTGGCCCGGGTGGCGGAGAACGCCGAGGAGGCCTTCGACCGCCTGGAACCCGGCGAGATCCTGGTCACCCGCACCACCTCACCGGCGTACAACATGGTCCTGACGCTCGTCGGCGGGCTCGTGACCGCCGAGGGCGGACCCATGTCTCACGCCGCGGTGCTGTCCAGGGAACTCGGCATACCGGCTGTCGTAGGGGCAGCCGATGCCATGCGGCTGATCACCGACGGCGACGTGGTCGAGGTGGACCCGGTAGCCGGACGGGTACGGGTGGTCGGTGGCGGCTGACATTCCAACTGATTCGCTTCAGCCCGACCGGGTAAGCGGCCGGCAGAGCACGTCAGGTCGCCACCAGCGGCCAGGGGGCGAGTCGCTCCCATGCCGCGGCCAGGTCCAGGACCATGTGGTCTGTGTGCTGGCGGCCGATGAACTGGACGCCGACAGGCCGGCCGTCCACCAGGCCGGCCGGCACCGACACGGCGGGGTTCCCCGAGATATTGGCGGGGATCGTCAACGCCCCGTTGTTGCCCGGGGGCGCCTTCTCCCCCGCCACCCGCGTGTTGGACTCGATCTCGGCCGGGAAGGCCACGTCGGGGTTCGAGGCGCAGATCACCACGTCGACGGAGTCGAACAGTTCGGCCATGCGCCGGTTGGCCTCTGTGCGACCGGCCTCGACCTGGCCTGCCACCTCGATGTCGAACCGCTCGATACCCATCCGGACACCGAAGGCCATGGACTTCGTCATCTGCTCCTCGCAGTCCGGCCACAGGTCGCCTACCTCCCGGACCAGGCCGACCTGGTTGGCGACGGCCCACTCCCAGGTGATCGACGGCAGGGACACCTCGACGTCGACCAGGTCCAGCCCGATGGAGGCTGCCAGCGCCTCGCCTGACTCCTGCACCCGGGCCCGCACCGCGTCGCTGATTATCGCCGAGCCCAGGTCGGGCGAGATGACGGCCCGCAGGCCCCGCAGGTCGGTCGAACCGAGACCCGCCTCCC
>OCSI01000149.1_pt1 | contig 6301 bp, 4 predicted proteins | sample 1496131 | NCBI WGS metagenome assembly OCSI01 (sample SAMEA3143269, study PRJEB22397) | metagenome | reverse complement strand
GGTTCTTCCAACTGTTCTTCTTCGCTGTCACTTGAAAGATGTGATGATTCATCTGCTAATGAAATTTCTTCAGTTGTGATAATTTCTCCACTTTCTGTTTCTGATGAATGTAAAGTTATCTGGTGACTTGAAAGTTCTTCCTGATCATCGACTACTGACTCTTCATTTGAGTCTTCAGATTGAGCAGTTGCTGAAAAAGAGTTGTCCTCAGGATCACCTTCAACAAAAGCTTTATCATCTGCTGTAATTGATTCAGTTTCTTCAAAGTAATCGTCATCACTGTATGGTTCAATGGAATCATTTTTTTCCAGATTAAGTTCAACTTCAGAATTGAACTCTTTCTCATCTGTGTCCGTGCTTATTAGGGAATGTTTATTTGTCACAGCAAGTGCATCAAAAGGCATTGCAGGAAGGACTGGGACGGAAATTTTTTCTGTTACTTCCTGCTCATCAAAACCCGTTGCAATGACTGTAATCATCATTTGATCTTCAAAATCTGGATTTATTGCAGCACCCCAAATTATTTCAGCATCTTTGTGTCCATGTTCCTTAATGAATGTAGATGCTTCCTCAACCTCCTGCATCCCCATCGTCAGCCCTCCTACAACATTAATCAATATACCGCGTGCGCCGTCAATTGTGTTATCATTCAGCAAAGGGCTATGCAGAGCCTGTTCTGCTGCATGTCTCGCTCTATTTTCCCCTGAGGCAAGTCCGGTCCCCATTACTGCCTTCCCTTTGTTTGCCATAACAGTCCGGACATCTGCAAAATCCAAATTGACCAATCCATCTCTTGTTATTAAATCAGATATACCTTGAACTCCTTGACGAAGAACATCGTCCGCAAATCCAAAGGCTTCGGTCATCGGGGTTCGTCTATTGATGATACTAAATAAATTTTCGTTTGGTACAACTATAAGCGTGTCAACATGATCTCTCAATTCAGTTACACCTCCATTTGCGACTTTTCGACGTCGTTTTGCTTCAAAATTAAACGGCAATGTCACAACACCAACAGTAAGGGCTTTCATTTCCTGAGCTACCTGAGCAACTATTGGTGTTCCTCCAGTTCCAGTTCCACCGCCCATGCCTGCGGCCAGGAAAACCATATCTGCACCTTGAAGGGAATCTCTTATTTGATCAATACTTTCCAACGCAGCATTACGGCCAATTTCCGGTTTAGCACCTGCCCCTAAACCTCGGGAACAATTGCTGCCAATCTGCAATTTCTGAGGTGCAAGTGATTTACGTAAATCTTGTAAATCTGTATTTGCTACAACAAAATCTACCCCTTGAACACCCGATTGTATCATGCGATTGACGGCATTGCCGCCCCCGCCGCCTACACCGACAACTTTTATTTTCGGTAAATCGTCACGGACGGGTTGGATATCAGAAAAATTTAGCATGTTTGCTCCCTTTGGTTGTTATATAGAAATCATGTTTGATATTGACCTGTCAAAAAACTAAAAAAAATCTTGCATCCAATCTTTCATACGTCTGGATACTTTATGAAATAAATTTGTGTCATCACCTACAAAATTCAATTTTCCTTGATTGCTTGTTATTCCGTAACGTACAAGTCCTACACTGGTTGCATATTTCGGTGAATAAATCATTTCACGTAAACCAGCTATATTTTCCGGATATCCCACCCGTACCGGCAAATTCAAAACTTGAGAAGCCAGTCGGTCTGCACCCGGCATAATACAGGTTCCACCCGTAATAACTACACCTGATGCCATCAATGTATGAAAGTGGGTCTTCTCAATTTCATGTGCAATCAATTCAAATATTTCCCTAAAACGATCTTCGATGATACTTGCCAACACTCGTTTTTTCATGGTGCGGTTATTTCTCCCGCCTACGCTGGGGACATCAATCATTTCGTCTTCTTTCACCATGGAGGACATCGCCACACCAAAATTGTGTTTAATTTCCTCTGCTTCATGTAAAGGTGCACCTAAACCGATGGCAATATCGTGTGTCAAATGATTGCCGCCCAATGCCAAAACAGCCGTGTGGACAATGCTGCCTTCTGAATAAATAGTGACGTCTGTTGTACCTCCGCCAATATCAACCAGTACCACTCCGACCTCCTGTTCATCAGGACTGAGGACTGCCTGACTTGAGGACAAAGGTTCCAGTACAATGTCCTCTACATCCAGTCCGGACTGATTGCAGCATTTAATAATATTTTGTGCAGAGGTGACTGAACCAGTAACAATGTGAACATTTACCTCTAAACGTGCTGCAGCCATGCCAAGAGGGTTTTGAACGCCATCCTGGTCATCAACAATGAATTCCTGGGGGAGTATGTGCAGCACTTCTCTATCATTGGGAATCAATACTTGGGCTGCGTCAATGACACGACGTATGTCTTCATCAGTAACAATACGGTTATGATAAACAGTGACCATACCTCTGCTGTTTTGTCCCCTGATATGATGTCCTGCAATGCCAGCAAAGACGGAACGAATCTGGGCTCCACACATTAATTCACATTCTTCTACTGCCTTTTTGATTGCCTTGACTGTCTTTTCAATATTGACGACGACACCCTTACGTAACCCGTCTGATTTTGCTGTACCGACTCCAACAACATTCAATGCTTCAATGTCATCACCTTCAACTGCAATTGCACATATTTTTGTGGTTCCAATATCAAGTCCTACGGTCAAGTTATTGTTTTTAGTGTTCGACGGCATCCATGCTCCTCGTCTTTAAATTTTCGTACTAATTGCAGAAATTATGAATGAAAATAATGAAACTACCTTTGGGTGCAATTTACTGTCCATGTTAAAACTGCATTCAGACAGGGTTTTAATGATTTTCAAAGGAGTGAATATTTTCTTTATTTCTCTATAACATTTTATCGTATAAAATAAATTGTTAAAATAAGCTAATATTTTTAATTATTTACCTTGAATAAGAACACGTTGTTTGATCAATCAGTGTTTTTTTCCCAACTGAACAAGGTGCATTTCTAAAGCGATAAGTTCCGCAAAAATATCCAGCATCTTCCAAACTTGTACTTATTTCTTCAAGTGCTGCTGTGCGCCCGTCATTATTCAGGGGGTAAATTTTACCCAATAAAACCATGAAACGATTTGTATTTCTGGAACTTACAGCTCGACATATCCTTTGTAACTCAAGACGTTGATCCATGGGATACACATACCTTCGCTCCTGGCTACATCCAACTGAAATAAGGATAAACAGCCCTGTTAAACATCTTAACAGCAATTCCATTGAAATAGTATATACCCATTCATTGTATATTGGTAGGATTAAATAAAAATTATTATTAAAAAGTTTGAGGGGGTATTAAAACTAATTATTTCAATTAAATAACTGTCTTACTTTTTTTAGTTGATGTGAGGAACAAACGGCAACTACACGGTTGTGAGGTTGTACTTGAGTTGAACCCACAGCGACTTTCCAAACTCCATCCTGCTCAACACCTCCGATCAAAATATTATGCTGACGAAAGTAACTCGCCAATTTTTTCAAAGGCTTACGTGCAATTTCCGAGCCGGGTCCTGCTTTCAGTTCAACAACTTCCGCATCTACTCCATGCAGATGGGCCACTGACAAGAGTTCATTTCTGCGGATAAATTTGAGGATTTCGTTGGCCGCAGAAATTTTTGCGTTGAGAGCTATATCCAATCCAATTGTAGATGCTAAAACAAGGTAGTCCTCCTTGTTAACCAACGCAATTGTCTTACCGTGACCAGCCTGAAGATCACGATTATTTCGATTCATCAAATGTTTTGCCAACAGGCAGCTTACTATATTTGTTTCATTATCTCCTGTTGTAGCAATGAATGATTCTGTAGCATCAAGTCCGGACATAACCAGCACGTTTGCATCTGTTCCATCACCATGAATAACCTCTGTATTTTTCAAGTCAGATGCAAGTTCGTCCGCACGATTCTGGTTATTTTCGATGAGCTTTATCTCCACTTCTTTTTCCAGCAGTTGTGCTACTCTACTTCCTACCAGGCCGCCTCCGAGAATCATCATATGTTCAATATTTTTATGTTCAATTTTCATCATATCCATCAGCGGCATCATATCCTCCGTACGTGCCATAATGAAAACCTGATCCAGTGGTCTAATCTGTTCATCAGCCTGAGGAATAATAGTTGAAATTCCGCGGGCAATCGCCATCACCCTGAAACTGTATTCTGAATGTGTTGCTGAAAGTTCTTTTGGTGTTTTAAACAGCAAAGGGGAATCTTCATTTATTCGCATGGCAAGCACACGCATATTTCCGTCACCAACAGGAGTTAGGTCATTGCATGATGCTCGCTGCACCAGTCGAAAAATCTCCTGTGCTACCAATTCTTCCGGATGTACGATTAAATCAATCTTCAGGTCTTCCGGAGATAAAATACTTCCATCCATTAAATCAATAGAACGCGTCCGGACAATTTTTCGCTCAATGCCAAATCTGTCAGCAATTAAGGAAGACAACATATTAGTGGAATCATCATTTGTGGCAGCAATCATTAGACCCATATCCTGTGCATGAGCCTCACGCCAACTTGAAAGCTGCATGGCATCCCCACATATCAAACGGGCATCCAGTGACTCTGCTGCTGCTTCAAGTAATTCAGAATTGGATTCGATTACAGTTACCGGATAACCTTCATGGACCAATCGTTGAGCGAGGTGCATTCCCACTCCGCCAATTCCAAGGATAAGCGTATTTTCGTCTTTAGACATATTCAGATTGTCAACTCGTATTGTTGAACTCGGGACTTGTTATGCAGAGGATTTTTTGTTGAGAGGTCAACTTCGTAAAAGTCGTCAGATTGAGTAACAGAATTGATTCCATATATTTCATCCGGATACCTGGCTTCTTCCAGACAATGTCTAATTGCATTGGCAATCCATTTTTCAATTTTCAAGACCACAATTTTCTTACGAAGACGTCCCTGAATGTCACGATTAAGAACACTGGGAATTGTGTTGCTCGTTATGAATTGATTCAGGTGAGGAGAATTCAGGTTTTCACGAGCTTCCGGGGAGATTGTTGAATGTGTGCTGTAGAAAAAGATATTTGCAGGTCGGCAACTTTTTGACTCTGAAATAGCATTGATATTTGCCCCAATTGTTCCACCTGTACGTACCATATCATCGAGAATAAAAATATCTTTGCCTTTCAGCAACTCTACATCTTCGCTTAAATCAACTTTCACGTCTCGTTGACCCATGCGTGTTTTTTTGAAAGTCACCAAAACAGAGTTATGAAGGCCCGTAAATTCTCTCACACGTTTAACAAAATCGACCGCTCCCTCGTCAGGTGCAACAAATCCTACATGTTCTCCATAATTCCAAAGCCGGACCAGTCCAGAACGGAGAATATAGTTGGCAATGAGTGGCGAAATGTCCAAATTCAGGAAAACTGGAATTTTGTGGGAATTGCCAGTTGGATAAACTTTTTGATATATATTCCGCATCACATCAGGTTTATGGTTGTGAACAGTCATCACAGAATCAACCCCGGATGTTTTCAGCAGTTGCGCATACATTTCTGCAGAACAAGGTTGTCCTACAAATTTTTCACGTGAAGCAAAATCGGAAACTTGCGGATGGTCCAGCGTTCTTGGTCCACGGTCCTGGGCTGAATAAAATAAATCCGGTTCAACCAAAGCAACAAACTCTGCTCCGTTCTCCTTTGCTGCAGATGCAATTAAATAATTCCTCATTGCCAGTTCATTTCGCGAATAATACGCAGAATGAGTTGACACGATATAAACTGATTTGCCCTTTAGTCCATGTCCCAAAGTTTCTTCTGTAACATGATCCTGTAAAAATCTTGGGCAAAACTCATTGTTTATAAATGATTTCAGGGCGATCAAATCAGAAATATCAATTTCCTGAGAATGCGCATAGCCGACTCCAAGCGCAAAAGATTCGTCACTGACATTTGATACAATGATATTCTTGTTCACAAAAATTTGAATGGTTTAAGATTTTCTTCGGTTTTTTGCATGCTCTTCAGTAAGCAATTGCAAACAGTGCCTCTTGTTCAGAGGGCTTACCGGTTACCATACATTTTCCTGTCTCAGATCTATCCTCAAGTGGGAGACAACGGATAGTCGCCTTTGTTTCCTGTTTTATTTTTGCTTCAATTTCCTTTGAACCGTCCCAGTGCGCAAAAATGAATCCACCTTCATCAGCAATAATTTCCTTAAATTCTTCATAACTTGCAGCAGTCCGGGTATTAGTTTGTCTATAGTCCAGGGCACGTTGAAACAAGTTCTCTTGTATCCTTTCCAACAACTCTACA
>OCSI01000146.1_pt1 | contig 6345 bp, 6 predicted proteins | sample 1496131 | NCBI WGS metagenome assembly OCSI01 (sample SAMEA3143269, study PRJEB22397) | metagenome | reverse complement strand
CCCGTATGGACGGTCTATCCATGAGGCCGTCCCAGATCCGCCCGGTGTCGCCCATGGCCACCCGGCCGCCCCGCAGCACTCCGAAGCCGACGTTGGCCCGACCGTCCGGCAGGGGGAACGACCACGCATAGCCGGGCAGGAGGTCCGGTTCGAACCAGACGTGCAGGTCGGCGGCCGCCGGTCCGACGTCAGCCACGTACTGCCGGAAGGCCTGCCATTCACCGCGGTAGCCGCTGGAAGCCAGGCCCAACAGCCTGCGGGTCGGGGACCACATGCCGTCTGCGGCCACCACCGTCGTGGCCCGGACGGTCCCGAGGCCATCGACCTCGAGCGTCGCCGACCCGTCGTCCACGCTGATCCCCGTCAGGCCGTGGCCGTCCCGGACCTCGGCACCGGCCGAACGGGCCAGGTCCAGCAGCGCTGCGTCGTACTCCAGTCGCGGTACCACCGCCGCGTAGAGGCCGTCACCCCGCGGGAGCGGGTATCGGGTGGACCGCCCTCCCGGCGGGTGGATCACAAGGTCCTCCACCTCCTGCCAGCCCTCGATGGGCGACGGGTCCAGGCCGAGGCCCTCTCCCAGCCGGAGGGCCAGTGCCGTGAGGCCGTCACCGCAGCACTTCTCCCTGGGGAAGGTGGCCTTGTCCACGAGGAGTACCGACATCCCCGCCCTGGAGGCGGTTATGGCCGCAGCCGATCCGGCAGGACCACCACCCACGATCGCCAGGTCGACCCTCACGCAGTCGGTCCCGTACCTCAGAAGAGCTTCAGCTCGTTGGACCTGATGCCACGCAGCTCGTCGTAGTCGACGACCACGCAGCCGATGCCCCGGTCCTCGGCCAGCACCCGGGCCTGTGGCTTGATCTCCTGTGCCACGAAGACCCCGCGGACCGGTCGCAGCATCGGGTCCCGGTTCAGGAAGTCCAGGTAGCGGGTGAGCTGCTCGACGCCGTCGATCTCCCCACGCCGCTTCACCTCGACCGCGACGGCCACGCCGTCGGCGTCCCGGCAGAGGAGGTCCACCGGACCGATGTCGGTGGGGTACTCGCGGCGCACCAGGCGCAGCCCATCGCCCATGGTGGTCGGATCTGCGGCCAGGAGTGCCTGGAGGTGGGCTTCCACACCGTCCTTCTGGAGGCCCGGGTCCGGTCCCATCTCGTGGGAGACGTCTGACAGGACCTCGTGCAGGGTGATGGTGAGTACCTCGCCCGCCGGGTTCCGGACCGTCCAGACGGCCTCGGCCTCGGCCCCGTCCTCGTCATCCGGGTCCCCGTCGATGGCCAGCGTGTTGGGCGAGGTCATCCAGTTCAAGGGCTTGTAGGCCCCGCCGTCCGCATGGATCGCCACGCATCCGTCGGCCTTGACCATGAGGAGGCGGACGGCCTCGGGCAGGTGGGCGGTCAGGCGTCCCTCGTAGTCCACGGTGCAGCGGGCGATTACCAGGCGCACCGGCTCAGCCCGCCAGGGCCGACAGGATGGCGTCGGCCAGCTCGGCCCTGCAGATGACCAGGTCCGGGAGGTACGGGTCCGGGCGGTTGTACGCAAGCGGCGACCCGTCGATCCGCGAGGTGTGCAGGCCGGCTGCCTCGGCCACGGCCACCGGGGCGCAGCTGTCCCACTCGTACTGTCCGCCCGAATGCACGTATGCGTCCACCTCGCCTCGCACCACGGCCATGGCCTTGGCACCCGCCGAGCCCATCTCGACCAGCTCGCCGCCGAGTGCCCTGCAGACGGCGACGGCCTCGGCCGGGGGTCGCGACCTGCTCACCACCATCCGGGGACTGGTGCCGACGGGAGGCAGTCCCGCGCCCAGGGTCCGGTCAGCGGTGGAGAGCGTCAGGCCCAGGGCCGGCAGCGCCACGGCTCCGGCCGTCGGGCGACCCGCCTCCACCAGGGCCACGTGGACCGCCCAGTCGGACCTGGGTGGTTCGCTGTACTCCCGGGTGCCGTCCACCGGGTCGATGATCCAGGTCCGGTCGGCACCGGCCCGATCCGGATGCACGGCGTGCGCCGTTCCCTCCTCGGACAGGACCGCGTCGGTGGGACGTTGCTCGGCCAGTGCCGCCATCAGGAATTCGTGGGATTGCCGGTCGCCTTCGTGCTTCAGCACCGCCGACGGCGCTCCATCGGCTGCGAGCCGGTCCCGGATGGCGAGCAGGAGCACGCCGGCCCGGCTGGCCAGGTCCGCGGCCAGGGAATGGTCCTCGGGGGTGGCCATGTGCAGGCTGCTCAGTCGCCGGCCGAGCGTCGGCCCAGCTGGATGGCGGCGCGGACCGTGGTCCGGATGTCGTCTTCGTCGGCCCCGGCGTCCACCAGGCGTTGAATCCCGTCCTCCACCCCTGCCGCCTGCTCCTCGTCCCAGGCCGAAGCGGCCTCCACGGCGGGGACCAGCACGCCGACCAGCAGCAGGGCGAGCGCACCGGTGGCGCCCACGAAGCCGAAGGCGATGGCGGCGTCCACGTTGTCGGCTATCGAGGTGACGATCATGCCGACGACGCCGGTGGCGCAGAGCAGGAGCGCAATGCCGCGGATGGTTCCGGGGGCCAGCAGACGGGTACGGGCGTCGGCTGCGCTCATCGGACCAGCGGCTTGTACTTCATGCGGTGGGGCTGGTCGTCCATGCCCAACTCCTTCTTCCTGTACGCCTCGTACTCGGTGAAGTTGCCCTCGAACCAGCGGACCTGGGAGCCACCCTCGAAGGCCAGGACGTGCGTGGCGACCCTGTCCAGGAACCAGCGATCGTGGCTGATGATCACCGCACAGCCGGCGTAGGCGTCCAGCCCCGACTCCAGTGCCCGGAGGGTGTCGATGTCCAGGTCGTTTGTGGGCTCGTCCAGGAGCAGCACGTTGGCGCCGCTGCGCAGCACCTTGGCCAGGTGGACCCGGTTGCGTTCGCCCCCGGACAGGTCTCCGACCCGCTTCTGCTGGTCGGAACCCTTGAAGTTGAACGACGCCACGTAGGCCCTGCCGTTGACCTCCCGGCGGCCCACCTGGATGAACTCCCGGTCGTCGGTGATCTCCTGGTAGACGGTGCGGTCCGGGTCGAGGCTGTCCCTGGACTGGTCCACGTACCCCAACTCGACGGTGTGGCCGATCCGGAGTTCGCCGGAGTCCGGTGCGGTGTCGCCACTGGCCGACCCGTCGGCAGCGGCCATGATCATCCGGAAGAGGGTCGTCTTGCCGGCGCCGTTGCCGCCGATCACCCCGACGATGCCGGCCGGCGGAAGCGAGAACGAGAGGTCGTCGATGAGCAGCCGGTCTCCGAAGCCCTTCGACAGGTGGTCCACCTCGATCACCTGGTCGCCCAGGCGCTGGTTGGCCGGAATGTCGATCTGCAGGTCCCTGGCCCGGCGCTCGGTGTCGGCGGCCTCGGTCACCAGCCGGTCGTAGGAGTTCAGCCGGGCCCGCCCCTTGGACTGGCGGGCCTTCGGTGCCATCCGCACCCATTCCAGCTCGCGCTGGATGGTGCGCTGGCGTGCGGAGTCGACCCTCTCCTCGGAGGCGAGGCGTGCCTGTTTCTGCTCCAGCCATCCCGAGTAGTTGCCCTCGTAGGGGATGCCCCTGCCGCGGTCCAGTTCCAGGATCCAGCCGGCCACGTTGTCCAGGAAGTAGCGATCGTGGGTGATGGCCACCACGGTGCCCTGGTAGTCGCGCAGGGTGCGTTCCAGCCAGGCCACCGACTCGGCGTCCAGGTGGTTGGTGGGTTCGTCCAGCAGCAGCAGGTCCGGACGCGACAGCAGGAGTCGGCAGAGGGCGATCCGCCTGCGTTCGCCACCGGAGAGGATCGAGACGTCAGCATCCCCCGGTGGCAGTCGGAGGGCATCCATCGCGATCTCGATGGTGCGCTGCAGGTCCCAGGCGCCGGCCGCCTCGATCTTCTTCTCCAGCTCCGCCTGGTCGGATCCCAACTTCTCGTAGTCGGCCTCCGGGTCGCTCCAGCCGGCCAGGACCTCCTCGTAGCGCGTGAGTAGTCCGGCGACAACGCCCACCCCGGCCATGACGTTGCCCTGCACATCGGTCGTGGCGTCCAGGGTGGGTTCCTGTTCCAGGAGCCCGACGGTGAAGCCATCCGTGAGCCTGGCATCGCCGGTGAAGCCGTCGTCCGCCCCGGCCATGATCCGCAGCAGCGACGACTTGCCCGACCCGTTGGCGCCCAGCACGCCGATCTTGGCGCCCGGGTAGAACGCCAGGGTGATGTCGCGCAGCACATCCCGGTCGGGCGGGTGGAAGCGGCCGACGCGCTGCATGGTGAAGATGAACTGGGCTCCCATGGGCGCAGAGGCTACCGGGGGTCCCGGCGTGGCCCCGTGGCCGGCAGGTACCTACGCTCGCCTGATGCCCGGCCCCACCTCACCCGTTCCAGAGGCGGTCCTCTTCGACTTCGGAGGGGTCATCCTGACAAGCCCCTTCGATGCCTTCGCCGCCTACGAGGCCGAGGCGGGCCTGCCGCCGGACACGATCCGGCGCATCAACTCGACGAACCCCGACACCAACGCCTGGGCACGGTTCGAGAGGCGGGAGGTGGACACCTCCGAGTTCTGCCGGGTGTTCGAGGCCGAGGCGGCTGCCCTGGGCCTGGAGGTGGACGCCACCCGGATCCTGGCCGGTCTGGACGGCGAGCTCCGGCCGGCCATGGTGGAGGCGCTGAGGCGCTGTGGTTCGACGTTGCGGACAGCACTCCTCACCAACAACATCACCCCGTTGGCCGACCAGGAGGTCGGGCGGAGCGCCGTGCTGGAGGTGGTCGACATGTTCGACGTGGTGGTGGAGTCCAGCGTGGTCGGTTGCCGGAAGCCGGAGCCGGCCTTCTATGCGCTGGCCTGCGAGCGGTTGGACGTGGAGCCCTCGGCATGCGTGTTCCTGGACGACCTGGGCGTGAACCTGAAGCCTGCGAGGGCAATGGGAATGACCACCATCAAGGTCGGCGACCCGGCCACGGCCATCGCCGAGCTGGAGCAGGTGCTCGGGATCCGGTTGGGCTGACCGGCGGGCGCACCGGACAGGGCTACCCTCGCCCGTGATGCGCATCGTCACCTGGAACGTCAACTCCCTGAAGGCCCGGATCGATCGGGTCGAGGCGTGGATCAGCGCCGTCGGACCCGACGTGCTCTGCCTCCAGGAGACGAAGATGACCGACGAGGCATTCCCCCATGAGCGGTTCACGGCGTTGGGATACGAGTCGGCCCACCACGGCGAAGGCCGTTGGAACGGTGTGGCCGTGATCTCACGGGTGGGCCTGACCAACGTGCGTTCGGGCTTCGCCGATGGTCGCGACGATCCCGATCCGGACGCCAGGATCATCTGGGCGACCTGCGACGGGATTCGGGTGGCGTGCTGTTACGTGCCGAACGGCCGCGAGGTGGACCACGACCACTACCGCTACAAGCTGGACTGGCTGGGGCGGCTCCATGACGACCTGGCGGCCAACACCGATCCCGCCACACAGCCGGTGGTGGTGGTGGGCGACTTCAACGTGGCGCCCGATGATCGGGACGTCTGGAAGCCGGCCGACCTGGAGGGCATGACGCATGTGACGGTGCCCGAACGCGACGCCCTGGCCCGGCTGGTGGCCCTCGGCTTCACCGACGTGTTCCGCCAGCGGTTCGACGCGGCCGGCCTGCATTCCTGGTGGGACTACAGGGGTGGAGCGTTCTACAAGCGGATGGGGATGCGGATCGACCTCGTCTACGCCTCGGTGCCGGCTGCGGCCGCCCTCGACTTCGTCATCGTGGACCGCAACGAACGCAAGGGCGAGAAGCCCAGCGACCATGCGCCCGTGGTTGCCGACTTCGCTTTCAGCCTGCCCCGGTGATGGCCATGAGGATCGCCTCTCCGTAGGCCTCGACCGTCCTGGGACCTATTCCGGGGACCTCCAGCAGCCCTTCCAGGTCGGCTGGGCGCAATTCCACCAGGGCGTCCAGGGTCCGGTTGTTGAAGACCCTGTAGGCGGGGATTCCGGCGGAGCGCGACACCTCTGAGCGCCAGGCCCTCAGGGCCTCGTAGACGGGCCCGCCGGGACCATCCACGTCATCCGGATCGAACGATGCGGCGGTGACCGGTGCGGGCTCGGAGGGGGCTTCCGTGATGGGGAGCGGATCAGGGCGGTCGTTGACGGCGAGGATGGCCAGGATGGCTGCACCGTGGCGATCGGCCTTGGTGGGTCCGATGCCCGTGATCCCCAGCAGTTCGCCGACCGTGGAGGGCCAGGTGGTGATCAGGTCGATCAGGGTGGCGTCGTTGAACACCACGTAGGGGGGGACGTTCGCGGCCCGGGCCGCCGTGGAGCGGTAGTCGCGCAGGGTGGTCACGACCGGATGGTCCGGCAGCGCGGCGCGGCTGCTCCTCTCG
>OCSI01000138.1_pt1 | contig 6592 bp, 4 predicted proteins | sample 1496131 | NCBI WGS metagenome assembly OCSI01 (sample SAMEA3143269, study PRJEB22397) | metagenome | reverse complement strand
CTTCCTGTGCGCTCACCCTTAAGTTGGTGATGAACATCATCAAAAATGTAGTAATCATCTTTCATATCACGCATAGCAATCATGCCCTCAACAAACACATCGGTAAGCTCAATAAAGATACCAAAGCCTGCTACACCAGAGATCACACCGTTAAAGGTGTCTCCAACTTTGTCACGCATGTATTCACATTTCAGCCACTGCTCTACATCACGCGAAGCGTCATCTGCTCGACGCTCTGTTACCGATAAATGCGCACCAGTTTCAATCATTTTTTTAGAAGGCTTTCTTTTCTTTTTATCTAGTACACGGTTAATAGCACGATGTACTAAGAGGTCAGGATATCTTCTAATGGGTGAAGTAAAGTGTGTGTAATCATCGAATGCTAAGCCGAAGTGCCCTTCGTTCGCAGGCGTATACACCGCTTGCTTCATGGTGCGAAGTACAACCGTTTTAATGATATTTTCATCATCACGACCTTTGGCATCTACTAATACTTTAGCAAAGTGTTTTGATTCTGGCTGCACGCCACCCTCAAGTGTCAAACCTACCGCTGTTAGGAACTGACGAGTCGTCTCTACTTTTTCAGCCGTAGGCTTAGGGTGGATTCGGTAAAGGAAGTCTTCTTCATTGTGCGCCAAGAATTTGGCTGTGGCTTGGTTAGCCATCAGCATGCATTCTTCAATAAGCTTGTGTGCATCGTTGCGAGAACGAGCAATAATATCATCGATCTTACCTTTATCGTTAAATATGATTTGTGACTCAATACGATCAAAATCCATCACTCCACGCTTGGTTCTGGCTGCTTTAAGTGCTTTATATAAATCGTATAAAGTATTTAGATTGTCTAACACCGATGCGTATTCACTAGTTAATGCTTGGTCATGATGCTCTAGGATTTGACTAACTTTGGTGTAAGTTAGGCGTGCATGAGACAGCATAACCGCTGGGTAGAATTTATAATCTAATAAATTACCTTCTGAGTCGATATTCATCTCACAAGTCATGCACAAACGCTCAACGTCTGGATTGATCGAACATAGGCCATTTGATAAAGCTTCAGGCAGCATTGGCACCACACGACGTGGGAAATATACTGAATTACCACGATCAATGGCATCATTGTCTAAGTCTGAACCTTCTATTACATAATGTGAGACGTCGGCAATGGCAACGACTAACTTCCAACCCTTATTGGTTGGCTCAGCAAACACAGCGTCATCAAAATCACGTGAATCTTCGCCATCAATGGTGACAAGCTTCATATCAGTAATGTCAATACGGCCTTTCTTATCTTCATCAGTTACTACTGTTGGTAATTCAGCTGTTTGTGCTAGCGCTTCTTCTGAAAAATCAACCGGGATGCCATTACGATAAAGTGCAGAATCGGTTTCTACACCCTCATCCATATAGTTGCCTAAAATTTGAGTAATCTTACCAACCGCTAGACTTTTGAATGTTGGTGATTTTATGATCTCAACAATAACGATTTGCTCATCGGTGTTGTCTTCAGTCACTTCAGAAATATTGATCTTGTTACGAATGCGTTTATCATCTACAACAACGTAAGCATTATCCTGGTCTAGGTGTAAACGACCCACAACGGTTTTAATACTTTCAATGACTTTAACAATTTGTGCATCGCCACGTTGATTAAGCAGGCGAGCTTTAACCTTGTCACCATGAAAGACCAGCTGCATTTCTTTTGAAGAAAGACGTAAATCCTTACCTCCTTCCTCTAGTTTGATAAAGCCAAAACCCTTAGGGTTGGCAATCACTGTGCCTATCATTATTCCACTTTTACCGCTGAAAATACTAAATACACCATCACGGTTACAGCTAAGTTGCTGATCACGAACCATGGCTTTTAGTCGATGTGTTAGTGGTTTTTTTTGTTTGCCGTCAACCTTTAATAAATCGTATAGGTCAAATTTGGTTAAAGGTTTTTCTTTAATAAATTCAAGAATATACTCCCTTGATGGGATGGGGTTGTCGTATTTTTCTGATTCTCTTTTTTGGTGGGGGTCGCTCATAATTTACTCGTCAAATGGATGTTTAAGGATTAATGTCTCGTCACGATCTGGGCCAGTAGATAAGATATCAATTGGCAAACCAGAAAGCTCTTCCACCTTGCGAATGTAATTTTGTGCTTCAATCGGCAATGAATCGAATGAAGAGGTTCCAATGGTTGAAGTGTTCCAACCTGGCATTTCAATATAAACTGGTTTGGCGTCTGCATACCCTTGGGCATCATATGGAGGCGTTGTTACTTCTACGCCGTTTAGTTCGTAAGCAATACAAATTTTGATACTGTCTAAGGAATCTAACACATCAAGCTTGGTTAAACAAATACCGGTTACTGCGTTAAGGTTGAATGAACGATTAAGTGTTACCATGTCTAACCAACCACAACGACGCTGACGTCCTGTGGTTGCGCCAAATTCACACCCTACTGTGCCTAGTGTTTTGCCAATTTCATCACCTTCATCAGTCGACACATCGTAAATTAACTCTGTTGGGAATGGGCCGCCGCCAACACGTGTAGTATAAGCTTTAACAATACCGACTACATAATCAATATCGGTTACACCAACACCAGAGCCGGTAACTGCGCCACCCGAAGTCGTATTTGATGAAGTGACATATGGGTAAGTACCTTGGTCAATATCTAGTAGCGCACCTTGTGCACCTTCAAATAAGACATTTTCATTATTTTTAATGTGCTGATGAATTTGCTCTGTTACATCGGTAATCATTGGTATAACAACCTTAGCTTGCTCTAATGCTTCTGTTAGTGTTGCTTCATAATCTACCGCATCAACACCGTAATAATTAGTCAACGCAAAGTTATGATATTCCATCACATCTTTAAGTTTTTCAGCAAATGCTACCTCATCTAAAAGATCGCCTACGCGCAAACCGCGACGAGCAACTTTGTCTTCATAAGCAGGGCCAATACCGTTACCAGTTGTGCCGATCGCTGCTTTACCGCGTTTAACTTCACGGGCATTATCAAGCGCAACATGGTACGGCATAATCAATGGGCAGCCCGGTGAGATTTTTAAACGTGATTTAGCATCAACACCTGCCGCATCTAGCTCACCTAACTCTTTAATCATTGCTGACATCGACAACACCACACCGTGGCCAATTAAACACTCCACATTGTCGCGCAAAATACCTGAAGGAATTAGATGAAGTACGGTTTTTTTACCATCAATTACTAACGTATGACCAGCATTATGTCCGCCTTGAAAACGAACCACGCTTGATACTTTATCGGTAATTAAATCAACAACTTTACCTTTACCTTCATCGCCCCATTGGGTACCAATGATTACTACATTTTTTGACATATTAATTCCTACTGATTAATGTTATTGTGCTTGAGATAAAAACTTTAAATCAAACGAAAAACCGGTTGCTGCTCTGGCCTTACCAAAAGACGCACTAAGCCCATTGTAACGGCCACCTTGTGCTAATGCTTTTGAGTAATCTTCATTGTAAGCAGAGAATACAACGCCGGTGTGGTACTCGTAAGCTTTCAGCTCTGCAAGATCGATCATCACTTCAACATCGGCTGTGTTTAATTGAGTGCTAATTTTAATTAAATCTTCAATGGCTGATTTTGCTTCAGGCAGATCACTAAAAACACCCAAGGCTTTATCTAAGATACTTGCATCACCTTCGAGCTTCATCAATGCACTAAACATGTCTGCATTGTTTAACGTCACGCTGACTATAAATTCAGCCAAATCTGGCGTTGAGCGTCTGGCAAAAATTTGTCTTAATTTTGTCACTTGCTCGCCTAATAAATCCTCTTGTGCAATTAAAGCATTGAAGATTGCTACATTACCTAAACTTAGTACAATTGGACTAATTGACAACAGCTTTAAACTCTCAAGCATGAGTTCAATCACCTCAACATCAGCTGAAATATCATCAGAACCATACAACTCAGCGCCGGCTTGAATCGGAGAACGTGACGCATAAAAGTCATCTGCTTTGGTTTGCAAAATGGCATTTACATAACAATATTTTTCAACATCGTTACTGGCACGTTTTGCATCAATACGGGCAATTTGCGGGGTGATATCAGCGTGAACACCAAGCATCTTGCCGCTGGCTGAATCTAAAAACTTAAAGGTTTTCTCATCAACTGAATCTGAAGTTAATAGTAACGACTCAACATATTCAACCATTGGCGGAATCACTAAGCCAAAACCTTTGTCAGCGTATAAATCTAAAAGCTGACGACGTATAGATTCAAACGCTAGCGCCCGATCGCCAGTGAGCTCATCTATGCCTTCAGGTAATTGCCAAGTACTCATCCTAATTCAATTTTGAATTATTTAACTTCTGGGTTAAAGTGACGGAAAAACTCCGTATTTGGATTTAACACCATGATATCGTTGTTTTGTCCAAATGACTTTTTATAAGACTCTAACGAACGATAGAATGAATAAAAATCTGCATTTTTATTGTAAGCTTGTGCATAGTTATTGGCAGATACCGCATCGCCCTCACCTCGAATTATCTCAGAATCACGATAAGCATTCGCTAGAATAATCGTACGTTCTTTATCTGCTGCTGCTCGGATGATCTCAGCCTCTTCTGCACCCTTGGATCTAAACTCTTTAGCAACACGCTGACGCTCTGCTTGCATACGACGATAAACCGAATTAGACACTTCTTGAGACAGATCAATACGCTTAATACGCACATCAATAATTTTAATACCAAATTCAACAATGTCTTTATTAGCCATTTGCAAAATATTAGCCATAATTTCACTACGCTCGCCTGAAACCACATCAGCAATCGTACGCTTAGAGAATTCACTCTTAAGGCCGGTTTTAATAATTTGTGCTAGACGGTTATTGGTTCTAGCTATATTACCGCCAGTTGATTTATAAAATTGTTCCGCATCAACAATACGCCATTTGACATACGAATCTACGATCACATTTTTCTTTTCACCGGTTAAAAAACGCTCTGCTGGCGCATCTAATGTTTGAATGCGTTTATCAAACTTAACCACGTTATTAACAAACGGTGTTTTAAATTTAAGACCTGGTGTATTTTCAACCGTTACAATTTCACCTAAGCGCAACTTAATAGCTGTTTGGGTTTCATCAACTGTATACAGTGCTGAACTTAAGATTAAGAACAAAGCCGCACCAATGATTACTAATATCTTTTGCATTATCTAACCTCCCTATTACGGAAAACATTTCTAACGCCACGGCTTGAATCGGACTGCCCAGACTGTACCTCTTGAATGACGACTTCAGTACGTGTTTTCTTAGCGTCAATTAACTTATCAATCGGTAAATACATCATGCTGTTGGCTTTTGAATCAACCAAAACTTTACTAGTGTTGGCCAATACTTTCTCCATGGTTTCACGATATAGGCGCTCTCTTGTGACTTCAGGTGCTTTCTCATACTCCGCTAAAATTTGGCCAAAACGTGACGCCTCACCTTCAGACTTAGAAACAACTTCTGATTTATAGGCTAATGCCTCTTCAAGCATACGTGCCGCTTTACCACGAGATTTTGGCAAAATGTCATTAGCATAAGTTTGCGCTTCGTTAATCAAACGTTGCTTATCTTCACGTGCCTTTACCGCATCACTAAACGAAGCTTGTACTTGTTCTGGCGGTTGTGCGTCTTGCATGTTCACCGTGGTGATCTGCAAGCCTGTTTGGTAAATATCTAATAACTCTTGAGATTTTTCTTTAATACTATCAGCAATTGACACACGACCATCAGTCAAAACATAGTCCATGGTGTTTTTACCTACAACTTGACGAATCGCACTTTCCACAACATGACGAAGCGTCGTGTCAGGATTGGCCACGTTGAATAAGTATGCCTGAACATCGTTAATTTTGTACTGTACTGCAAATTTTGCATCAATCATGTTTTCATCTTTAGTCAACATTAAAGATTCAGACGATACATTGCCACCACGACGATTACTAATCGCATCACGATAACCAATCTGTGCTGTTCTAATTTGCTCAACATTGATTCGATTTAAACTTTCAATCGGAAATGGCAGGTGCCAGTGCGGGCCTTGACCCGTCTCTTCCTGGAAGGCGCCAAAGCGTAACACCACGCCTTTTTCAGCAGGATCAATGATATAAATACCCGATAAAGTCCAAACTAATAAGGCCAAGATAAAGATGTATTTCAATCCACCTGTCGAAGGTAGGTTCGGCGTGTCAGAATTTGAAGATTGTTTGCCGCCGAATATATTGCCAAATTTGTTTTTAAAATCTTTGATTACCTGGTCTAGTTCAGGTGGTGTTTGACCATTATCGCCCCAAGGATTTTGATTATTGTTGTCGTTCCAAGCCATTTATTGCTTCCATGTAGTATAAAACCTGAGTTATTTTACCCAAACTATGCCTTAACAAGGTAACTAATATAAACCTGAAAATTATAAGATTATTTACCCATTAATCACCAAAAGTCATGCGCTACAAACACAGACCTCATATACTCAAGATAGTGTTAAAATGTTTAAATTTAGGGATACAGGACGTGACCATGAAAAAGCAATTAGCTCTTTCTACTATTGTTTTATT
>OCSI01000136.1_pt1 | contig 6651 bp, 7 predicted proteins | sample 1496131 | NCBI WGS metagenome assembly OCSI01 (sample SAMEA3143269, study PRJEB22397) | metagenome | reverse complement strand
CCGCCAGGGCCCCGACGGTGGGCGTCTGCTTCGGCCACCAGGTCATAGCCGAGGCGCTCGGAGGCAGGGTCGAGCGCGTACGGACATTGGGCATCGGCAACCGGGCGGTTCACGTGGACCAGCGCGAGGGCTGGATGACCCCGGGGCACGACACGGTCGGGATCTTCCACTGCCACCACGACCAGGTGCTGGACCTGCCGCGCAGCGCCCGCCGCATCGCCTCGTCGGCCCACTGTCCGGTGGCCGCCCTGGCCGTGGGCGACCATCTCCTCGGCATCCAGGCCCACCCGGAGTTCGACGCCACCTACGCAGAGGTCCTCTACCGGGGCAGGTACTCGTCGTCCGGTGTACCAGGCGTGCTGGACGATGCCCTGGCGACGCTCGACGCGCCGCTCCACCGGGTGGAGGTGGCGGAGTGGATGCTCCGGTTCCTACGCGGCGACACGGTCCAGTCGGCCAGCGGGGTCGACTAGACCCGGTCCACCACCTCTACCGGTCGGGTCACCACGAAGGCGAGGGCGGCCATGACCACTCCCAGGCCCACCGCCTGGAGGCCGCCGATGCGCTCGCCCACCAGCCACCACGCGTAGAGCGGCGCCACGGCCGTGAAGAGCAGGTTGATGAGGCTCATCATGGTCAGGGTCGTATGGCCGTGGGCGTAGTTGGTGAGCAGGTGGCCGGTTCCCGGCAGGGCCGCCATGGCGACGATCAGGAACCAGTCGTCACTCCCCGGTAGTGCCACACCGCCCTCCATCACCAACGCGAACGGCAGCACGGCCACGAGGGCCACGAGGGTGAGGGCAAGTTGGTAGTTGGCCAAGGCGATGGTCTCCCGGGCGCGCTTGCTCACCACGTAGTAGGCGGAGAACAGGAGCATCATCACGAGTGCCAGCAGGTCACCCTGTCTGGTGGCCACACCGCTGGCACCCGAGGAGTACATGGCCAGCACCACGCCGCCGAACGCCACCACCGACCATCCGTAGATGGTGCGGCTCGGGCGCTCCCCGAACATGGGTCCTGCCACGGCCAGCAGGACCACGGGCTGCAACGACCAGATGACCACCGCGTTGGCTGCGCTCGTACGCCGCATGGCAAAGATGAAGAACACCAGGTTGACGCCGAACAGGAGGCCGCCCAACATCGAACGCCGGATGTCGTGGAGGCTGAGGCGCTTCCCCGAGGCGAGGAGCACTATCCCGTACAGCAGGGCCGCCACGGCCAGGCGCCAGAACACGAAGGCGATCTCGTCCATCGACACCTTCTTGACGATGCTCGGACCGAGCGCCATGAAGCCGACGGCACTGATCGCCGCTGCACGGCCCCGCGCCGCCTGAACCTGCACTTGTCCACCCTCCCACCCCACGGACTTCGGCCCGGTGTCGGGACCTCCGCAGACCGGCGCGATGTCACCCGCAGCGGGCTGGCTCAACCAGTGCCGGTCCGGCCTCCGACAGCCTCGTCCTGAGCGGCCTGGAGAGCGGCGGCGAGGCCCTCCGTCCAGGCCCGCAGGGCGCTTCGTGAGGCCTTCGGCTCCGGCGGCGGGATGGCCGGCCCGACGACCATCCGGACCTTCGTAGGCCGTGGTAGCCGCGCCCCGGTCGGCATCGCATCGCCGGTTCCGGCAATTCCCACCGGCACGACCCTGGATCCCGTCCTCGCCGCCAGCCACGCCGTTCCGTCGAACAACTCGGCCACCCGGTCACCTTCGTGCCGCGTCCCCTCCGGAAAGACGAGGAGCAGGTTCTGCTCGGCCAGCAGTTCCCGGGCGATCCGCATCGACTCCCGGTCGGCCGAGTCCCGACGCACCGGGAAGGCCCCCAGGGAGGCCATCAGCCACGCCATCGGTGCTGCCTCGAACAGGCTCTCCTTGGCCAGGGCCCGCAGGCGCCGGCGCGTCAGCGGCGAGAGCATCAGGGAGTCCAGGTTGGAGCGGTGGACAGGGGCCAGGATCACCGGTCCATCCGGTGGGATGTGCTCCCGGCCGCTGACCCGGGTCCGGAAGTAGGGCCAGAGCAGGCACCGGACGAGTGACCGGATGGTCAGGTAGACGGGACCCGCCGTCCAGGCCGTGTTGGTGCGCCGCGCACGGTCCTGGATGTCCGAAGCCATGGTCTCTCCGTAAGCCGTCTGGACGACCCGGCTGGACGAGTCGGCCGGACCGCTCAGCGACGAGCGATGCGGGCGCTGAGTACGTCGCGCAGGCTGACCATGCCGAGCAGCTCACCGTCCTGGACCACCGGAAGGTGCCGGAAGCCGCGGCTCAGCATCAGGGATACCGCTTCCTCCGAGTCCAGGTCCGGTAGCGCGGTCTCGGGCTCGGGGGTCATCCACCGCTCCACCGGAGCGGCCCGGAGGTCATCTTCGGCAGCGGCGGCGCGCAGCACGTCACGTTCGGTGAGGATCCCCAGCAGCATCCGACCCTGGACGACTACGACCGACCCGAATCCCCCGCGCACCATCACCTTGGCGGCATCACCGACCGAGGCTTCGGACGAGAGGGTGACCACATCTGGCGTCATGACATCGGAGAGGGCGACCATCAACCGCTTCCCCCCACCTCGTCGACATCACGGTCCAGTCGTTCACTGGCCGGTGCCTCGAGGTCACGGTTCAGGGTGCGCCAGAGGTTTCCGGCCCACACACTGGTGTGTGGCCAGTCACGCCAGAACGCCTGGAGGACGACCGGGTCCAACTGCTCAGCCGCCTCTTCGGGCGTACAGGATCCAGCCAACTCGTCGAGCGTGTCAATCACGCCGAGTAGTTGTTCGGATGGGTCGTCAGCCATGGTCCTCCTCGCGAGCCTGACCCCGATCATCCCCCGAATCCGGCAGATCGGCAAACGGGCCGGTTGACCCGCCGTTTGGTGCATCGGCACCGCCACCGGCCGGACCACCGGCCTGGTCAACTTCAAGCTCAACTTCAAGCTCAGGCTCAGGCTCAGGCTCAGGCTCAACCTCACGGTCAACCTCAAGCTCGACCTCGCGGTCCAGCAGGTCGAATGCCCCCCGGCGACCGGTCACGACGGCATCCAGGCAGAGCGCCAGCCCCGCGCCCATGGCAACCCACCGCAACCCGACAAGGTCACCCAGGATCCCGAACGCCAGCCCGCCAATCGGAATCCCGCTCAGGATCGCCACCAGGAAGACCGACATGACCCGGCCCCGGAACTCCTCGTCCACCCGGAGCTGGAGGGAGGTACTCAGCGTGGTGCCATGGAGCATGTGGGCGCCACCCATCAGGAGGTAGCCGAACATTCCCACGCCCAACCATGACGACGAGGCCACGACCAGCAGGCCGGCCCCGTAGAGGAGGATGGAGCGGCGCTCCAGGACCGCTCGGGACATGCGCCCGCCCCGACTGCTGATGAAGGCGCTCGCCAGCAGGGATCCCACACCGAGGCTCGTGGACAGGACCCCCAGCCCGCCGCCGCCCCTCCCGAACAGGTCATCGGCCACGCCGGCAGCCAACGAGAAGGCGAACACCGCTCCCAGGCCCGCAACGCTGAACGCCAGACGGAAGGCGATGCGCATCTCAGGCCTCACCCGGACGTACGCCAGGCCCTCGCGGAACTGGTCGCCGAGGGAGCCTTCGGCCCCGGAGGGCGTCCACGTCGTACGCACGGTTGCGAGGATGCCCAGGCCCACCACGTAGAAGCCCAGCGAAACGGCGAAGGCCAGGCCCGGCCCATGGAAGGCAAGGGTCAATGCTGCGATGGCGGGGCCCACCGACCGCCCGACAGTGAAGGTGATCGACACCATCCGGACCGCTGCGACCAGCGACTCGCGTGGCACCAGCACCGCCGCCATGGACTGGATCGGGGCCCACTGGAACGAGGCCGCCGAGCCACCGACGAAGTTCAGGAGGAGGATGCGCCACGGGGTCAGCTCACCGGCCGCGTAGAGGCCGACGACGACCGACATGACCAGCACCTGGAGGGACAGGCCGACCAGCAGCAGCAGGCGGCGGTCCATCCGATCGGCCAGCGTGCCCGAGAGGGGGGTGCCGACCACGGCCGGGATGAGCGCCACGAAGGAGGACGCCCCCACCCACGTGTTCGAGTCGGTGAGCTGGTTCACCAGGAAGGGCGTGGCCAGGCCACCCAGGAACTGGGCGGTACCGCAGAGGGTCTGACCCAGGGCGAAGCGGGCGAAGGCCGGGTGGCGGAGGGAACTGAACGGGCTGGCGCCGGATGTAGGCCCGGCCGATCCGGCCTCGCCGCTCACCGAGTCAGGAACAACTGGAACTCGACGATGCCGTGGTCCTCGACAGACACCACGATCGACGCACTGGGAGCCTCGATGCCATGGTCGGAGAACAGGATCGGGAGGGATCCGACCACCGTGAGAACGTCGCCCACCAGTGTGGCGGCCAGGGTCACCTCAACGGAACCGGTCACGCCGTTGATGGTGATCGTGCCGGCCACCAGTGCCTCGACCGAAGCTCCGTCACCTTCCAGGTCTCCGAGGACGATGGGTCCCTCGAGTGTGAAGGTGGCCGTCGGATGGTCGTCCGTATGGAGCGAACTGCGGACCTTCCCGTCCCTGTACGCCTTGTCGGACCGCAGGCCACGCAGGTCCGCCGTCACCTCTACCGCCAGGAGAGCGTCGTCGGATAGCTCCACGGACCCGACCACCAGGGGCGTGCGCCCGACCGCCGTGTTGGATCCGATCCCGTTGCCCAGGACCTCCTCGACCCGGTAGCCGACCCACGTGGAGGTGAAGTCGCTGAACGAACCGATGTCTGTATCCACGGTCCAGGTCCCCGCCGGGCCCACAGCTGGACCCGACTCCCCGGGAACAGCCGCTGTCGTGGGTGGCGCCGTGCCGGCCGTAGGAGCTTCCGTCGACGTGGTCGTGCCGTACGCGGACGAAGCCGTGCCGGAGGATGGGGCGGTCGTCGACGCTGCGGTGCCGTAGCCGGTCCCTTTTCCGTAGGCAGTCGTCGTGCCGTATGTGGCTGAAGTGGTGCTGGAGGCGGGGCCAGCGGTCGTGGTGGCCGTGGAACCGGCCTGGGCCGCGCTGGCGGTCTCTACCGCCGATGCCAGGTCGGGGGCGGGGGGAGCATCGGATCGGAGCAGGAACCACCATCCGACGACGGCCACCACCACCACACCGAGAACCATCCGGGCCAGTCGCCACCTGTCCATCCTTCGACCCTAGGTCCCACTTCCCGATCAGGCCCTGTCGCGCCCCAACTCCTAGGGTCGGGTGGGATGAAGTTCGGAATCTTCTACGAGCACCAGTTGCCCCGGCCCTGGTCGGACGGCGACGAACACCGGCTCCTCAAGGACGCCCTGGACCAGGTCCAGCTGGCCGACCGACTCGGCTACGACTACGTGTGGGAGGTGGAACACCACTTCCTGGAGGAGTACAGCCACAGCTCCGCACCTGAGGTGTTCCTGGCCGCAGCCAGCCAGCGGACGCAGAGGATCCGGCTGGGCCACGGCATCACCCTCCTGCCCGGCGCCTACAACCACACGGCCCGGGTCGTCGAGCGCATCAACACGCTGGACCTCCTGTCCGACGGACGGGTCGACTTCGGCTCAGGTGAGTCGTCATCCAACGCCGAGCTGGAGGGCTTCGGCATAGACCGGACCACCAAGCGGGAACAGTGGCTGGACCACATCGAGGCCGCCACCCGGATGATGGTCGAGGAGCCGTTCGCCGGATGGGACGGCCCCTGGCTGCAGATGCCGCCACGCAACGTGGTGCCCAAGCCGTACCAACGCCCGCATCCCCCACTGTGGGTGGCCTGCAGCCAGCGCGAGACCATCCACCTGGCTGCCCAGAAGGGAATGGGCGCCCTCACCTTCGCCTTCGTGGAACCCGGCGAGGCCGAACAGTGGGTGGGCGAGTACCACGACATCATCGCCTCCGAAGACTGCGTGCCGGCCGGATTCGCCGTCAACCCCAACATCGCCTGCGTGCTGCCGTTCATGTGCCACGAGGACGAGGAGACGGCCCTGGAGCGCGGCATCGACGGCGCCCACTTCTTCGGCTATTCCCTCGGCCACTTCTACGGTTTCGGTAACCACCGCCCCGGGACAACCGACATCTGGGCTGAGTTCCAGGAGAACCGCAGCGCCTTCGGGTTCGACCGGAAGACGGCTTCCCAGACGGCGGTCAGCCTGAGGGCACGGATGGAGGGTGAGGGGCTGCTCTCGCTGAGGGGGGCCATAGGCACGCCGGACCAGATCCGCCAGCTGCTCCGGGAGTACGAGGCAGCCGGCATCGACCAGGTGATCTTCGTGAGCCAGGCGGGACGCAATCGGCACGAGCACATCTGCGAGTCGATGGAGCTCTTCGCCCGCGAGGTCATGGGTGAGTTCGCCGAACGGGACCCGGCCCACGTGGCGGCCAGGGACGAACGGCTTGCCAGCGCCGTGTCTGCGGCCCTGGCCCGACGCGAGGGCCCACGGACGATTGACCCGAACTACCGGATTCCTCCACCTACCGCCCAGCCATGACCCGGCGGTCAGCGGCAATCACGGTCGCGACCGTGGTGCTGATGTCTGCCTGTGCCGGACAGGGAGCCCTCGAGCCTGTGGGCGCACCTACGAACAACGCCGGGACCGCCGCGCCGTCCACCACCACCCTCGCAGGCAAGATCGCCCCACCAACCACCGCCCCCACGAGAGATCGGAAGAGCGTC
>OCSI01000121.1_pt1 | contig 7149 bp, 10 predicted proteins | sample 1496131 | NCBI WGS metagenome assembly OCSI01 (sample SAMEA3143269, study PRJEB22397) | metagenome | reverse complement strand
CGGGCGCTTGTAGACCACTGGCCAATGGCCTGGCCAACGGCCGGAGCTGCTGCCATCTCGTAGGCCTCCCGGCTTATGCACTCGAAGGGCGCCTGGGTAACCGGATCCGGTTGGCCTTTGTGTCAGGCTCCACTCCGATCGCTCCACGGGAGGAACCCACCATGGCCACCTACGAATGTTCGTCCTGCGGGATGTCCGTGAACGCCACCTGCGGAGCGTGTGACGCCCCGCTGGTCGACGCCACCCTCACCAGGGACGACGGCTCGACCGTGCAGGTATCGAAGTGCCCCAACGACCACGGCAAGATCAAGTCGCCGATGTGCTGCGGCGCAGACATGTCGTGCGCCGTGGGCTGAGCTGGGCCCCGGGCGTCAGAGCGTCCGGAAGACGACCACCGGGGAGACCTGTCCGACGTGGTCACCCGACGCATACGTCTGCACCCGGTGGACGACCGGTTCGGTGATCCGACCGGCCGCCACGTCCGAGGCGAATCGGGCGGCGAAGCCGAGGTTCGTGAAGTGGTCGGGGTTGATCCCGATGGCGAAGAGGGCACCCGGGCGTGCGATGCGCTGCAGTTCGTCGAACGCACCCGGTCCGACATGCCCGTGTGTGAAGGTCCCACAGCTGACCACCGCCCCGTACCCGCCGGTGGCGAGGTCGAGGGTGGCCGTCAGGTCCCCGACGTGGAGGTCGCCGTAGACGGGGCTTCCGTCTCCCGTGGACTTGGCGCGGGCCTCGTCGAGCATCTCGGGTGACAGGTCCAGGCCGTCCACGACCCACGGCCCGGAGGACCGGAGTACCTCACCCACCAGTCCCGTGCCGCATCCCACGTCCAGGACGGGGCCATCGTCAACGGTCGCCGCTTCGGCGAAGGCCCCGGCCACGCCGAGGTGGTACACGTACCCGTTGTCGGCAATGAACCCAGACTCGTAGGTTGTGGCCCAGCGGGCGTACAGGCCACGGTTGTCATCCGGTGTCTCGACGGCGTAGGCGTCCGCCAGATCGAAGGGCGGGCGGTCCTCGGGCTGGACGACCCCGTGCCTACCGGTCATGTGCCGGAGGATGGTCGCCTAGGCGACCAGGTCCAACTCCGGGTCGGCGCTCTGGGCGACCGGGTCCACGGGGAGGCGCTGGTCTGCGGCGATCTGACGTGCTCCCTTGAGAACGGTGCGAAGCACGGGATCGCTGGATCCCATGGCGAAGCCGGGGCCCACCTCCCTGGAGACGGCCCGGTAGACATCGTCCTGCGGGTGACGGAGGCTGTGGATGGAACGGGTACTGAATCGCATGTGGATTCCTGTCTGAAGGGCTCCAGCCGGAACTTCCGGGGACTCCCGGGCCAACTGGTCTGCGTGTCTGGCCGGAGGCGGTGCGCTACCTGTAGGCAGCCCACCGACCGGTTCGGCCGTGGACATATTCTGGCGCCACGCGGACCCTCCGAGACGGCGACTCTGGTCACACGTGACCACCGTCGCAGCAGCATGACCGGGGGCGACACCGCCGCTACGCCGGCCTACGCATCGAGCACAACCATGCCGCCGGGCAGGGCCAAGTGGTCTGCCAGGACCTGATCGTCAGTGGCCATCCGCCAGTCCAGGAGGGAGGCCGCGTAGTCGGCCATGGCGGGGTGTGCGTCGAGGGGGCGCTGCTCTGCCGGGTCGTCCTCCAGGTCGTAGAAGACCGCCGGCCACCCGGCGAAGTGCACGTACTTGCCGCTCCGATCCCTGTGCACCGCCAGGTTGCAGAGGTGGCCCGGTAGGCCGACGGCGCCCGCGAAGAGGCGGAAGTCGAACTCCCAGTGCACCGCTGTCCGCCAGCCGTCTGGAATGGTGCCCTCCAGCCAGGGCCGGAGCGACCTGCCCTGGCACTGGCGTGGCACCTCGAGGCCGGCCAGGTCCAACAATGTCGGCATCACGTCCACGTTCTCGGTGAAGGCTTCCACCACCGCACCGGTCGAGGCGGATCCTCCCGTCACGGGTGGGTAGCGGAGGATCAGCGGAATGTGGAATGCCTGGTCGAAGAAGCCCAGCTTGCTCATGAGGCCGTGGTCGCCCAGCATCTCACCGTGGTCGGAGGTGACCACCACGATCGTGTCGTCAGCCGCCCCCAGGTCATCCAGGGCCCCCAGCAGCCGGCCGACCTGGGCGTCCACCTCGGCCATCATCCCGTAGTAGGTGGCACGCAGCTGCCGGAGGTCGCCGGAGTCGAGCGGTTGTCGTGTGTGACGCCACGACCTGGCGGCAGCCAGGAACGGGTGCTCGGCGCCCGCTTCGTCGACGATCGGTTCGGATACCGACGCCGGATCCACCATGTCGTTGTACGGCTCAGGAACCACGAACGGGGGGTGCGGCCGGTAGATCGAGGCGTGTACGAACCAGGGCCGGCCATCGCCCTCCAGCCGTTCCAACTCGTCGATCACCTCGCCTACCAGGAAGGCCGTCTCGGTCTCGTCGGCGGCGAACGGTGGAGGAGGCCAGCTGGCCCCCCGGCCCGCCGGTGTGGCCATGTCGGTCCGCGGGCGCAGGAACCGGTCCGGGTCCGAGATGTCGTGCCCCCGCTCCTCCAACCACCGGTACCAGACGGTGCGGTCCTCCCTGATGTCCAGGACGACCCGGAAACCGGGCAGGGAGCCCTCGTAGTCCTCCAGGCGTGGGTCGTCGTCGGGGACCGTACGAGGGTCCACGGTCGTGTCCGTGTGGCCGAACAGCAGCGGGTCGTAACCGGCGGCACGGGCCTCCAGTGCCACGTTCGTGAACCGGGCGTCCAACGGCGCGCCGTTCTGGACCGACCGGTGGACGTGCTGGTAGGTGCCCGTCAGGAGGCTGGCCCGACTGGGTCCGCACGGGGCGGACTGGGCGTAGTGGGAGGTGAACCGGACGCCCTCGGCGGCCAGGCGGTCCAGGTTGGGGGTCTCCACCACCGGATGTCCCGCAGACCCGAGGCAGTCGCCTCGCCACTGGTCGAGGGTGATGAACAAGATGTTCGGACGACTCATACCAACCCTCCGGTCCCGGGCTCCGTTCGGTCATCCTGCCAGCCTCCACAACTAGTGTCCGGCGATGGCCATCCGCCCCCTTGACGCGATCCCACGCTCCGGACGCCAACTCGGACTTCTCCTGGCCTTCACCGGGATGTTCCTGGTCTCCACCGACTCGCTGCTCATACGGGTGGCCGAGCGGGACTCGGAGATCGACGGTTGGACCATTGCCTTCATGGTCGGCCTCTTCTCCACGCCGGTGGCATGGTCGATGGCCACGCGGTCTCTTGGGCGTCGGGTCCTGGTCGAGGCAATTCTCTGGCGACGCCAGCTGCTGACGACCGGCATCGTGTCGGCGATAGGCACCACGGCATTCCTCACCGCCGTGACGCTCACCGCCGTGTCCAACGTGGTCGCCATCATCGCCGCCGGTCCGATCTTCGCCGCCGTCCTGGCCCGGATCGCCCTGCACGAACGGACCTCCGGCCGTACATGGCGGGCCATCGCATGCGTCCTGGGCGGCATCACCGTGATCGTGGGCGGCTCCATGTCCGGCGGCGGCGTCGGCGGCGACCTCTTGGCCCTCGTGGCCATCATCGGGTTCAGCGTGAACCTGGTCATCTGGCGGCGCTACCCGGACCTGCCCCGAACCCTGGTGGTGGCCATGGCCGCCACGATGACCGCCCTGCTCACCGCGTGGCCGGCCGACCTCGCCCTCGTGGACCGACGGGCCTTCTTCGCGACGCTGCTCATGGGAGGGCTGTTCGGCCCGGTGGCGAGGCTGTGCATGTCGACCGCCACCCGGCACGCGCCGGCCGCCGAGGTCTCCATGTTCACCCCGGTGGAGACGGTGGCAGCCTCGCTATGGGTCTGGCTGTGGTTCGACGAGGTACCGCCGACGCCCACCTTCATCGGCGGGGCGCTCGTGGTCGCCGCAGTCGCCTACGGCCTGACCGGTCCGGCCCGCGAGGTCGACCCTGTGCCACCGAGGCAGTCGTGACCGCTCCACCGACTGAACCAGGCAGTGCCATCGACCCGGTGCTGGCCATGCTGGCCCTTCTGGGGGTGGACCATGAGGTGATGCCGTGCGACCCTGACCTGGCCGATACCGCCGACTTCTGCGCCGCCTACGGAATCGACCCCTCCGACTCCGCCAACGCCATCCTGGTCGCCGGAAAGCCGAGACCCGGCCAGGACCGGCCGTTCGCCCTCTGCATGGTGCTCGCCACCCACCGGCTGGACGTCAACGGCACCGTCCGGAAACGGCTGGATACCCGGAAGGCCTCCTTTGCCGGGGCCGAGGAGACCGCGCTTGTGACCGGCATGACGATCGGAGGGGTGACGCCGTTCGGCCTACCCGCCCCGCTCCCCGTCTGGATCGACGCCGCGGTCATGGCCCGTGACCGGATCGTCGTGGGTGGTGGAAGCCGCGATCGCAAGCTACTGCTTCCACCCTCCGGGCTCCTGAAGCTGGCGTTGGCTGAGGCCGTTGACGGTCTGGCCCGCCCCGCACCCTCCGACTCCTGACCCGCCCCGGGGTGGGACCGCGTTCAGGTGCTGCCCTGACCCGCCAGGTACTCGACCAGGGCATCACGGGCTCCACCTGCGGGCGCCTCGTCGACCAGGCGTCGGACGGTGTCAGCGCGACCCATGGCGGCAAGGAGGTCGGCTGCGATGGTGTCGACCAGGCACAGCACGTCCAGGCGGGTACCTGCGGTGAGCGGATCGGCGATGAGGCCGTCTATTGCAGGGCCACAGGCCAGCTCGGCCCTCACCAGCTTGACCGCAGCCGCCTCCAGCTCGTCGAGGGCATCCAGGGCACGCATGACGTGGGTCGCCTCGTGGTCGGTGAGCACGGCGACGAGTGTGGACCGAACAGGCGCGCGAGGCGTGGATGCTCCGTCACGGTCGCCCGTCGTGGGCCGGTACGGTCCGCGGCATGGAACTGGCAGAGGTACAGCGGCTCATGGAGGACCTCTACGGAGCCGCCGATCGGGAGCGTGGGATACCAGCCACCGTGGCGTGGCTCTGCGAGGAGTTGGGCGAGCTGGCCCAGGCCACCCGCAAGGGGACCCCGGAGGAGCAGCTCCACGAGTTGGGCGACGTCCTGGCGTGGCTGGCCAGCCTGGCCAACCAGTTGGACCTCTCCATGGACGAGGCGATGGCCCGCTACGTGACGGATCCTCCCTAGCCGCTACCCGACCGGGTGGGGTGGGCCTCAGGCCCGGCGACGCAGCAGTTCCTCGGCGATCTGGATGGCGTTCAACGCAGCACCCTTCCGGAGGTTATCCCCCGAGAGGAACATGGCCAGACCGTTCTCGAGGGTCTCGTCGCGGCGGATCCGACCAACGATCGTGGGATCCAATCCGGCGGAGTCCAGCGGTGTGGGAACGTCGGCCAGCCGGACTCCCGGTGCCCCGGCCAGGAGCTCTGAGGCGCGCTCCGGGCTGATTGTCCGTTCGAAGTCGGCGTGGACCACAAGCGAATGCCCGGTGAAGACCGGAACCCGTACACAGGTTCCCGACACCTTCAGGTCGGGGATGCCCAGGATCTTGCGACTCTCGTTGCGGAGCTTCTGTTCCTCGTCGGTCTCGCCCAGGCCGTCATCCACGAAGGACCCGGCCTGGGACACGACGTTGAAGGCGATCGTCCGCGGGAACGAGGATGGCTCTGGAAAGTCCACCGCCCGTCCGTCGTAGGTCAGGTCCTTCGCGTTCCCGAGCACGGAAGCCACCTGGCTGGCCAACTCGTCCACGCCGGCCAGGCCGGCACCGGATACAGCCTGGTAGGTGGCGATGGTCAGGGACCGCAACCCCGCTTCGGCATGCAGCGGGGCCAGGACCGGCATGGCCACCATGGTCGTGCAGTTGGGGTTGGCGACAATGCCCAGGGGGATGTCGTCAAGGGCGGCTGCGTTGACCTCGGGCACCACCAGGGGAACGTCGGGGTCCATCCGCCAGCCGGACGAATTGTCGATGACCATTGCGCCGGCGGCGACGATCTTCGGGGCGTACTCCATGGAGGCGGTCCTGCCGGCGCTGAGCAGGGCGATGCCGATTCCCGCCCAGTCGGCCGTGGCGGTGTCCTCCACCACCACGTCGCGACCAGCCCACTCCAGCGTGGTTCCGGCGGAGCGGGCCGAAGCGAGGAAGCGGATGTTCCCAACGGGGAAGGAACGTTCGTGGAGGATGGCCCTCATGACCCCTCCCACCTGACCGGTGGCGCCCACTACCGCAATGTCCATGGGCCGAAGGCTACCGACGTTCCGCTCAGCGGTAGCCCCGGTATACATCGGTGCCGGCCGCTCTCCGGATCAGCCTCCCGGTACCTCAGCGAAGAGGTCGGCGAGCGACGCCATCAGCGGATAGCCGCCGCCGCAGGAGCCGGCAACGAAGGCAGAGAGACGCCTGGCCGAGAGGCCCAGCTCGGCGGCGTTCACGTCAGCCGAGTCGAAGATGTAGCTGAATACGAGGGCCTGGATGCGGGGCATGGTCACCGTCTCGGGGTCCAGCCGGTCCAGTTGGACCCCCAGGTCGGCGTAGACCCCGGTGAGGAGTCGCAGGTCGGACGACATGGCTGGCGGCACGCGGTTGCTGGTCCACGCCAGGAGGTTCCGGGTAGCCAGCAGGAGTGCGTGGTGGCTGCGTGCGTCGAGCGTCCCGTCGGCGGCCACGACGGATTCGACCTCCAGCACGAGCTCACCGGACACCACCGCCAGGCTCGCACAGAAGCCGGTCGCCGCAGCCGGTATCGGCCCGCCGGCCAGGGTCGTCGTCGGCACGGGCACGGCGGTCGTCGGGACGGGCACGGTGGTCGAAACGGACACGGTCGTGGAAACGGACACGGTGGTCGTCGGGAGGGACACGGCCGCAGTCGTGGAACCCGCCGCCGGCTGGACCTGGCCGATCGTGGTCGATGGTGGCACCGCCTCCATGGCCCCACCACACGCCGCGGCAACCATCAGGACAGCCACCGATGCCGCCCACCGGGCGACGTGACGGGACCTACCGGGTAGTCCCATCAGGAGGTGGCTCCGACCCCGCCGAGCAGCTCGAACAGCATCGAGGAGGACTCACCACAGGTCTCGACCAGATGGGCCCTCAACCGGCTGGTGGCGGCAGCCAGGTCGCCCTCCACCCCTGACAGCTCGGCGGAGATGCGGGTCATCACGC
>OCSI01000120.1_pt1 | contig 7161 bp, 7 predicted proteins | sample 1496131 | NCBI WGS metagenome assembly OCSI01 (sample SAMEA3143269, study PRJEB22397) | metagenome | reverse complement strand
TCCATGGCGATCACGGTATTAGCCGCTTGTGAAATCATCACGTAGATTTTCTCTTGAGATTTAACCAATTCTTTGAGCAGGGTAAGGGCATAAGGCATGCCAGATGCACCAGTAAGGGCAATTGCAATTGGCTTCACTTGTGCTCTCCAGAGTGTAAATTGGGTATTAGTTTGTTAAAAATATCATCAAAACTACCGTTAGACATGACCACAAAATGACCTTGGTTAATTTGGCTAAGTTGAGTAGCAATATCGTCAACTGAACTAAACAAACAATCTGTATCAAATAATTCGTCAATATTCCAGTCGGTATTCTCAGGTCTTAGAATCAATACTTGGTCGGCATCGGTAAGCGCATCAACTAAGCTTTGTTGGTGAAGGCCAGACTTCATAGTGTTAGACCTGAGCTCTAGAATAGCAATGATATTTTCAGTGCCCACTTTAGCCCGTAAGCCTTGAAGTGTGGTTTTAATCGCTGTTGGATGATGGGCAAAATCATCATACAAAGTAATATGACCAGTCTCATGTTTAACTTCTAAACGACGCTTTACGCCTTTGAATGTATTTAACGCCTCACAAGTTACATCAAATGGAACACCAATATGGTGCGCTGCATAAATAGCACCCAAGCCATTTTGCATATTATGTTCACCGAGTAAATTCCAATTAACAGTGTGCCCTTCAACATCAAAATGACTGCCTGTTTTGGTAGTGGTTAGTTGCTGAGCAGGCAAGGCCTGCTCAGTAGACCATAGGCCTTGCTTTAGTACTTCAGCGATGGCTTGGTTGTTTTGTGGGTGAATAATTAGGCCGTCATTGGGCACGGTGCGTATTAGGTGATGAAATTGTTTTTGGATATCTTTGAGAGAGTCGAAGATGTCAGCATGGTCAAATTCAAGATTATTGATCACTAAAGTTTTTGGGTGGTAATGTACAAACTTTGAGCGCTTATCAAAAAAAGCGGTGTCGTATTCATCGGCTTCGATGACAAAGAAGTTTGAATCGGTGAGTCGTGATGACACGCCAAAATCTTCAACCACACCGCCAATCAAAAAGCTGGGATTGTAGCCCGCGTATTCTAAGATACAAGCGAGCATACTCGCCGCTGTGGTTTTGCCGTGAGTGCCTGACACGGCTAATACCCACTTATCACGCAGGACGTTTTCACTCAGCCATTGCGCACCCGAAGTATAAGTGTATTGCTTGGTGAGAATTTCTTCCACACATTCATTGCCACGCGATAGGGCATTGCCAATAATAAAGACATCGGCTTTGGGCATGTCAGCCAGGTTATAGCCATGAGTGTAATCAATATTTTGCTCATCCAATTGCGTGCTCATCGGCGGATATATGCCTTGATCTTGGCCAGTAACTTTGTGGCCTAGTTGTCTGGCAATCAATGCCAGTGAGCCCATGAATGTACCAGCAATGCCTAAAATGTGTATGTGCATTGTTATTTGGCTTGAAATTTTAATGAAGCAGAGTTAATACAATAACGCTGTCCTGTGGGTGCAGGGCCATCAGGAAATACATGGCCAAGGTGCGCATCACAGTTTTTACATCTGATTTCTACGCGGGTCATACCGTGTGCGTTATCTTCGATTGAAGAGACACTGTCAGCCGTGGCAATGTCATAAAAACTAGGCCAGCCAGTGCCAGAGTCAAACTTAGTTTCGGATGAAAATAGCACTTGATCGCAGCAAATACAAGTGTAATCACCTTGCTCATGATGATTGACATATTGGCCAGTAAACGGTGCTTCCGTACCGCACTGTTGGGTGACTTTAAACTGTTCTGGCGTTAATTTAGATAAATCCATTCGTGTATTATATGGGCATTTAAACCATTCTTCTTCATAACCATGAAAAAGTATTTAGTTGGCGGTGCAGTTCGTGATCGCTTATTAGGCATTAGCGACAACAACACTGAGAAAGATTGGGTGATAGTCGGCTCATCGCCTGACGAAATGCTGGATCTTGGCTATCGTCAAGTGGGCAAAGAATTTCCGGTTTTTTTGCATCCGGGTACACAAGAAGAATATGCACTGGCTAGGTTAGAGCGTAAAGTTGGTAAAGGCTACAAAGGCTTTGAATTTGATACTTCAAAATCAGTCACACTTGAGCAGGACTTATCACGCCGTGATTTAACCATTAATGCGATTGCTGAGAAAGATGGGGAATTGTTTGATCCCTTTAACGGCCAAGAGGACTTAAACAACGGCTTGTTAAAACACGTATCTGATGCTTTTAGTGAAGACCCAGTGCGTGTATTACGTGTAGCACGATTTGCTGCACGATTTAAAGTATTTGGCTTTAAGGTAGCACATTCAACCCATCGATTGATGAAAGACATGGTCACCTCAGGCGAGGTCGATGCATTGACACCTGAACGTGTCTTTAAAGAGCTTGAGAAAGCACTGTCTTATGAAACACCGTCGGCGTTTTTTAAGGTGTTATCAGCTTGTGGTGCTGATGCAAGGGTTTTCCCGATGTTGAGTCATAGTGCACATACAACCCATGACAATGAGTTTGAATTTTTAGATCGTTTGAATACCTATAATCCAGTGATTAAATTTGCTGTTTGGTTGCATAATGAGCGCGTCGATACCATTGAGCAACTATGTCAGCATATTAAATGCCCTAAGGAATACACACAACTTGCAACACTAACGAGTCAGTGGCGAGTGATTGCCGATCAATTAGAGCAGCAAGATGCAGAAGGGGTATTGGCATTTTTTAATCGAACCGATGCACTCAGGCGCAAAGAGCGTTTTGAGCAATTACTTGCAATATTTGTTTTGTTGGGTATTGAGGTTGAGCCGATAAAGCAACTGTGTGATCAATTGGGTTCGATAGATATTGCTAGTCTTGATAAAAGCAATATTGCTAAGGCAATTCAGGATAAGAAGTTGTCAATTATTGCGTTATTTTACAACTCGACAAAGTGAATCGTATTCACAATACTCACAAGCGCCTTTAGTCGGTAGCACTTCGGCATCACCTTGTTGATAATCTAAGCTGGTTTGGTCTAGTTGTTGTTGCCAGAGTTTGAGCTGTTGGTCCCAATCGGTGCAAGACTTTTGCCCAGAAGTTTTTTTAGGTAAAGAGTCTTTGTCTCTAGCCAAACCGGTGATACTAATTTTATCTGCTGCTGGCTTGATAAAGGCAATGCCATCAGCTGGATTGGTGGTGGCGTAAATGGGCAATTGCGGCTCTTTGATTGGATTTCCACACCAAGGGTTGCTTGGTAAGTTGCCGGTCTTGTAATCAAAGATAATGCGGTCGCCATTGTCCATTTCATCAACACGATCAAGGCGCGTGTTAAAGTGCAAACCAGCAACATTGGCTTCAATGGTTTGCTCAGTGGCAATCACTCTAAAGGCATCACGTTGTTTTTCGGTGGCAATGAATTTATGAATCAATTGTTGTAGTCGGTCGTGCTCAATTTGGGTAAAGCCGGAGCGTCCATAACGCTTTAATTCATTTTGAATGGCGGTATCGATGAGCTGATTTAATTTATCTTCACTGTAAGCGATCAAATCAGTAGAAGATTGTACTTGTCGATAGATAGATTCCAATACTTTGTGAACCACATCTCCTTGCTCTGCACGGTTAAGGCCGAGATGTGGTGCGTCAAATTTTTTGATATTAAGGCGATGGGAAAAGCCCTTAAAGGCGCAAGCCATTTGGTCTTTTAGAATGCCCACACCGCCACTCACCTGCTTGTCAACTAGTGGCGCGGCTTGAGTATCGTTAATGGTTTCTAATAGGGCGGGCTGATGTGGCTGTTTGGGTGTTTCGATTTCGTTATTAAAAGGCAGTAGCGGTGATCTGTGTTGCTCGCTTTCAAAGTGAGTTTTGGCATAAGAGAAGTTCACTTGATCAGATAAATTGATTAAGTTGTTCAGCGTATCTTTGGCATCTTTGGCAATCAGTTCAAAATTACTGTGAGGAATTTGATGTTGTGCGGCAATGTCATTAGGAATAAAACGTGGCGCATTAAGCGCTGCTGGCAAGAAATCATCGGTCATGCCGAGCACCCACGCCTCGTCAAAATACAGGCCTTCTGCTTCCAAACTGCCGAGTATTTGAATCGGAGTTTTGGCAGATTGTGCTTGGAAAATCACTTGGGATAACCAAGTTTGTAAATCGACAACGGCTTGTGATGCACTAACTTTATCGGTGATTTGGGCTAATTGATTTAGCCCCAAGCTGGTTTGCTGGTATTTGTTAAATAATTGGTATTCGACACTAGAGAGGGTTCTGTCTGTTGCAAAGCCCCAAGCTAGCAAATACGTGTTAAAGCTTAACAACCATTGATCGTGTTTTTGCCGGCCACTTACGGCTTTAGAGCTAATGTTATTAATAAGTGCATCCAATAAAGGTGTGTTAATTAGATGCGGACTAAGTTGGTTTAATTTGAAGTGTGTTTGTGACCAAGATAAAACTTGATTCACCAATAATGCTCGGCTTGATTGCTCAACTTGGGCGTGAGCAATATAGGGCGAGGTGATAACGGCGTTAAAGGTCTCGGTACTAATGCGGTTGCTTTGCAGTTGTTGAGAGAGCTGTAACACTGAAAGTAAGTGCCGAATGAATGGGTAATCAGTCAGCGGCAAACCTAGAGAAATGTTGTAGGCTTTTTGTCCCGTGCCAACCAGTACATCGTCGAAGACTTGATCAAAAATTGATTTTATCTGATGGTGTTCACTATTGAGTTGTGGACTGACAATGGCAATGTGTTTTTCTGGGTGTTTGCTGTGTAAATCCTTAGCCCAAGTGGCAACATGAAAAATTTCATCAGAGGTTGTGTTAAAGGTTTGGTTGCTACTGTGTGTGTTTGGCTGATTTGCGCTTAGGACTTGATGGCCAATATTGGCAAACAAACCTGATTGCTCAGGTGTAAGTGTTTTAAACCCATAAAGATAGGGTTGGCTAATTTCACGATCACGATTTAAGATGAGTGTGGATAGGTCATTGACATCAAGCACATTAAGCGTCAATTTGGTTTGCTGATAATCCAACATCCAAGCGCTAAATAACTCACTATTTTGATGATGTGAATCAAGTAATTGCGTGGGGTTGATTAAATGCGCATGGCAATAATCCATATTTTTTACCACTTCGTCTAGTAGGCGAGTATCAACTATTTGACCTAAGCGCGTCATGGATTGATTGATGAGTGTTCTAGATTCGATGGCTGAAATAAGGCGCTTGGATGAGTTGGGATTAATGGCTTTCCAAGTGTTCTGTAGGTATTGTTTCCAAGCAAAAGTCTGAGGGAGTGCTGAGGTGCCTCGTTGCAGGTTCCAAGTTTTTTTAAAAGCTAAGACTTGTCGATTGTTAGCCAGAACAACACTGTCTTGAGCGGTTAGAGATGCTAGATTGGCATTAATCCACATAGCCGAAGAAGGTGTTGAGTCGGCCCCAAATTGTCTCTAGACCTTGTTTTTTTAAACTGGAAAAAAGCTGCACCTCTACATAAGGATGCGGTTCAATAGCACGCCTGACTTTGAGTAGTGCATTGCTCGCCGCCCCTTTTTTGAGTTTGTCTGATTTGGTTAGTAAAATTTGCGTGGGTAGGTTGATACTGACGCACCAGTCCAACATCATTTGGTCGAATTTTGTGAGTGGGCGACGTACGTCCATTACCAAAACTGCGCCCGCCAAGCAACGACGTTTTTCAAAATATTCACTCATGTCAATGTGCCATTGCCGTTTAATGCGTTCAGGTACTTTAGCATAACCGTAACCGGGCAAATCAACCAAACGACGGTTTTCATCTAATTCAAAAAATACCAAATGTTGTGTTCTGCCAGGTGTACGTGATACTTTGGCTAATTTATTTTGCAAAGTGAGTGTATTGATAGCGCTTGATTTTCCAGCGTTAGAGCGTCCGGCAAAAATTACCTCAAAGCCTTGGTCGTCCGGACAACCTTTGAGCGATGGGCATGAGAGTAAAAACTTGGCTTGAGGGTAGGAATTGCGCATTATGGAAAACGGTGTATAATAAAAAATTCGTGGTGGGAGTAGACATCATTATATAAAGGTTCACGGCGAGACTAAGCGTCATTTTTTTTAAATAAGGAGAGAGTAATGAAAAAAGTTTTATTAGTAGCAGCAGCGGCTGCATTATCAGTAGGTTCGTTTTCAGTTCAAGCGTCTGGCGAAGCAATGTATAACAATTTAGGTTGTTCAGGTTGTCATGGTGCTGGTGGTAACTCAATGGTGCCATCGTACCCTTCACTAGCGGGTAAAGATGCTGGCTGGATTTTTGACCAGTTAAAAGACTTTCAGTCTGGCAAACGTGTAGACCCAACAATGAATGCAATGGCGCCAATGGCTGCAGGCCATGAGCAAGCAATTGCAGATTTCCTATCTGGAAAATAAATTACTGACGGTTTTTATAAACCGAATCTGTAATTTTTAGGATTTAAGTTTAAATCCTATATTATGATAAGCCGATATTGAGTATAATATCGGCTTATTTTTTTGCAAAAAGGAAACCCGTGAATAAATTAGCATTAATTTTTACTGCAGTACTGGCTTTAGCCTCAACACACACTTTAGCGGCAGGCGATGCAGCACTTGGTCAAACCAAATCGGCGACTTGTATTGGTTGTCATGGCGTTAGCGGAAACTCAGTGGTACCAAGTTTTCCTAAATTAGCAGGCCAAAGCCAAGCTTATTTATTGAAACAGTTAAGAGAATTTAAAACTCACGATCGTACAGATGCTACGATGGCTGGAATGGTAGCGCCATTAACCGATACTGACATGCAAAACATTGCTGCGTATTATGCTTTACAAACGGTGACACCAGGCGTAGCTAAGAAAGATGCCAATATTGCCCTAGGTGAAAAAATCTATCGTGGTGGCAAGAAGTCCACAGGTACAACAGCTTGTATTGCTTGTCATGGCCCACAAGGAAAAGGCATTCCGGCTGCAGGCTTTCCGGCATTAGGTTCACAGCATGCTGCTTATGTGGCTAAGCAGCTTAAGTTGTTTCGTCAAGACTCAATCAATGCACAAACGGGTTCGACTAAACCAAGCAGAGCTAACGACTATGAAGGCATGATGATTAACTTCACTAAGAGTTTAACCAACACAGAAATTGATGCAGTTTCTGAATACATTGCTGGTCTACACTAAAACTTAATCTTT
>OCSI01000119.1_pt1 | contig 7167 bp, 8 predicted proteins | sample 1496131 | NCBI WGS metagenome assembly OCSI01 (sample SAMEA3143269, study PRJEB22397) | metagenome | reverse complement strand
TTCGCAGCCGGCCCACATGGCGTGTGCTGGCGTACTCCAACGAGTCGCCGCCGGAGCAGCGGGGCCTGGTGTTCGTCGACGGCGTGGACGGCTCGGTGGTGGCCTCCCACACCGAGTTGAACCCCGAGGACTGGGCAACCGGGTCCTGACCGGGCGTGCCGGGTGCCACCCCCCGGCCCCTGTTCTCCACCGGGCAGCCACTGGTACAATCCCTGGATCCGTGATCGGATTCCCCGGATGGCCCGCACCTCGTGTCGGCTGCCACCCGGAGCGGGACCATCTCTACTGGAGGGCGACCACAACGATGCTCGATGGCAACTGGCGTGAGGTCGTGGATCGGGGCCTGATCCCGATAGGCCGGAGCCTCCGACGTACCGGCATCAGCGCCGACGTGGTGACCCTCATAGGCATCGTCATGGCAGCGGCTGCGGCCGTGGCCATCGGCCTCGGCTACCTCAGGCTGGGCTTCCTCCTGCTGGTGCTGACCGGAATACCGGATGCCCTGGACGGAGCGGTGGCCAAGGCCTCAGGCACCTCATCGTCGCGCGGCGCCTACTTCGACTCGGTTGCCGATCGACTCACCGATGCGCTCCTGTTCGGCGGCGTCGCCTGGCACCTCGCCACCATCCGCACGGACCACATGATGATGCTGCCGGTGGCGATCATGGCCACGGCGATGTTCATCTCCTACCAGCGGGCCAAGGCCGAATCGCTGGGCTACGACGCCAAGGGCGGGCTCATGGAGCGCGCCGAGCGGTTCATCGTCCTGGCCTTCGGCCTCCTGTTCTCCGAGATCCTCATCCCGGTCCTCTGGGTGATGCTGGTTCTCAGCCTGTTCACCGCCGGCCAGCGCTTCGTGAAGGTCTGGCGTCAGGCCACGTCCGATCGGCAGGTTCCCGTGCGGCCGGCCGTGGATCGCCGTCGGCGGGCCCGTTCCGCCCGTCGCACGGATCGCCGTCAGCGCCACGGTTCGTGGCGACCCTCGTCGCGCTCCTGACCGGTTCGCTCCGGACCGGCCGGTTTCCGACCGTCGGCTCCCGGGGCGTCGGTACCCGGTGGAGGCCATGAAGACGCCGCGGATAGTCACCGCCTTCCGCCTCGCAGCGTGGCTGGCCCGGGTCGTGCCCGCCCGCCCGGGCGCCATGGCCGCCAGGACCATGGGGCGGATCGTCGGCTACATGGACGGCGACCGGCGGCGGATCGTGCAGAAGACCCTCCGCAGGTCCAGGTCGGCGGACCTGGGTGGCGCAGAGATGAGGCGCAGTGTGGACGCCGTCTTCGCCTCCTACGCCGACTACTACTTCCACAGCTTCCGGTTGCCGGCCATGACGCCGGACCAGGTGATCGACGGGTTCACCGAGGAGGGCTACGAGCTGATCGCCGAGGCCCGTGAGGCGGGCAACGGCGTGATCATGGCCATGCCCCACCTGGGTAGCTGGGAGTGGGCGGCGCACTGGTTGACGCTGCGCCACGACGTGCCCGTCGGCTGTGTGGTCGAGACGCTCGAGCCGCCCGAACTGTTCGAGTGGTACCGAGGCCTGCGGGACTCCCTTGGAATGAAGGTCGTCGGCCTGGGTCCCGGCGCCGGTACCGAGACCATGGCGATGCTGCGGGAGAACCGTGCCGTCTGCCTTCCCAGTGACCGCCACGTCGGGGGAGCCGGCGTCGAGGTCGAGTTCTTCGGAGAACGGACCACGCTGCCCGCCGGTCCGGCCACACTCGCCCTGCGGACAGGCGCCGTGCTGCTGCCGATCGCCGTCTACGACCATCCCGGCGGGTGCCACGGCGTGGTCAGGCCGGCCGTTCCCGCCGTCCGCCAGGGGCGGCTCCGCGATGACGTCACCCGGATCACGCAGCTGCTGGCCACCGAACTGGAGGTGCTCATAGCGCGGGCCCCCGAGCAGTGGCACCTCCTGCAGCCCAACTGGCCGTCGGACCGGAACCCGGAGGCCGGTGGCGTGCAGGGTGACCCTTCCGGCGATGTTCCCGGCGGCGGTCCCGACAGTGTTCCCGGCGGTGCGGCCGGGGACGACGGCTAGCGTCGGTCGACATGAGGATCGGCCTCATCTGCCCATACAGCCTGACCATCCCCGGTGGCGTCCAGGGCCAGGTACTCGGGCTCGCCAGGATGCTGCGCTCCTCCGGCCACCCCACCCGCGTGCTCGGTCCCTGCGACGGTCCGCCGCCCGATGCGGGCGTCACCCCTCTCGGCAACAGCCTCCCGACGGCCGCCAACGGCTCGATGGCCCCGATCGCCCCTGACGTGTCATGTGCCCTGCGCACGATCCGGGCGCTGCGGGACGAGGAGTTCGACGTCATCCACCTGCACGAACCGTTGGCTCCCGGTCCGACCACGACCGCTCTCTTCCTGGCCGCAGCCCCCATGGTCGGCACCTTCCACGCCGCTGGCGGAAGCCTCGCCTATGACGTCATGAATCGTGGGGTGCGGTGGCTGAACCGTCGCCTGGACCGGTCCTTCGCCGTGTCCGAGGATGCTGCGGCCATGGCGTCGGCATCCCTCGGCGGCGAGTACGAGATCCTCTTCAACGGGGTCGAGGTGGAGCGGAGCCGCGAGGTGGCCCCATGGCCCACGGAGGGCCCGACCGTCTTCTTCATCGGGCGCCACGAGCCACGCAAGGGCCTCACGGTGCTGCTCGACGCCATGTCGCACCTGCCGGCCAACGTAAGGCTCTGGGTGGCCGGCGACGGCCCTGAGACCGATGCCCTGCGGTCCCGGGTGGCGGGTGACGGCAGGATCAGCTGGTTGGGCCGGATCTCGGACGAGGAGCGCACGGCCAGGATCCGGGGTGCCGACGTGTTCTGCACGCCCTCGCTGCGGGGCGAGTCGTTCGGGGTGGTGCTCCTGGAGGGCATGGCCTGCGACACGCCTGTGGTGGCCAGCGACATTCCCGGCTATTCCAAGGTGGCGCGCGGAGGCCGCGATGCCCTTCTGGTGCCTCCGGACGACGCCGCTGCCCTGGGAACTGCCATAGACAAGCTCCTCCGCAACCCCGACCTTGGTGCCCGTCTCGTGGCCAGCGGGCGGACGCGTGCCGAGGAGTTCTCGATGCGCCGCCTGGCCGACAGGTACATCGAGGCCTACGAGGACGTCGTGGCCTGAGGTAGACGTGGCCAGCGGGCCTCGTGGCCCGAGGGAGACATGGCCAGCGGGCGTCGTGGCCCGAGGGAGACATGACCTGGGGGCGGGTTGCCCGGAAGCCGGGAGGCCAGGAATCCAGGAAGCCAGCCGGGTGGGTGAGCCCTGTAGGTCGATGGCGGGCGTATCATGCATGCCGTCCACAAGGATCACCCCGAGCGGTGGTCACACGCCAGCGAGCCGTCACGAGGCCGTCGCCCATGTCTCCTCTCCGCAGCACCGTCACCCTCCCCGCGGTCGTCGTCGGGTTGGCCACCTTCCTGGTCGTCCTGATCCCCGGAACGGGCCTTCCCGTCGCCGTCGTGGCCGGGGTCATCGTGGCCTCGACCTTCGCCCGGGTCGTCTCGGGTCGCGCCGTCGGGGTCGTCAGGCGGAGCCTGAACGCACGCCCCGCACTCGTGGGGGAGTTTCCACGGCTGCACAACACGGTCGGCGGCCTCTGCCTGACCCATGGCATAGACATCCCCGAACTCTTCGTGATCGACTCGCCGGCGGGAAATGCGGCTGCAATGGCGGGGCGGGAGGGAACGTCCATCGTCCTGACCACCGGTGCGGCCGACCGCCTGGGCCTCGTCGAGCTGGAGGCGCTCGTCGCCCACCTCCTGGTGCGGTGCGGCGACGACGGCCTGAGGGCGGACACGACGAAGGCCTCCATGGGTCGCCTCGCCGGTCCCCGCCTGGTCGCGACTGCCAATACCGGACCGGATCGCCTGATGCAGGTCGACTTCGACGGAGCGGACCTGACGCGCTTCCCACCCGGGATGCAGACCGCCCTGCAGGCCCTCGCCGAACTGGGTACGGAGGTGGACGCCCCCCGGGCGACGTCGGGTCTCTGGCTGCTGCAGCCCGATGGCCGTACCGACGTCGGGACGGCGTCGCATCCGACGGTCGAGGTACGCGTCGCGGCACTGGGGGAGTGCTGAGACCGTGATCCTCGGACACCACCGCCCTGGTCTTGGGTTCTCGGGCCTCGCCCTGCTGGGCCTCGCCCTGCTGGCCGCCGGGTGCGGAGGTGGCGAACAGGCTGCTCCGGCTTCGACGCTGGGAACCCTCGCACCTGCGACGACCACTGGGGTCGTGACCACCAGTACCGAACCCGGCACCGTGACCGACACATCGGCAGGTGGGGATGCGGCCACCGTGGATGCCTCCACGACCACCACCATCGGCATTGCCACGACGACGACGATCCCCGGTTGGGCCGGGCCCGTGCATCCGTTGACCGGCCTGCCAGCCGTGGACGGGACCGTGGATCGACCAGCCCTGGTCGTCAAGATCGGAAACAACGACTCGAAGTCGCTGCCACAGATCGGGCTGGAGGACGCCGACGTCGTCTACGAGGTGCACATCGAGAACGGGGTCACCCGGTTCCTGGCCGTGTTCCAGAGCGAGGTTCCGGCGCTGGTCGGCCCGGTCCGCTCGGCGCGCTCCAGCGACATCGACCTCATCGGCAACCTGAACCGCCCCTCCTTCGCCTACTGGGGGAGCAACGAGGGCGTGGGAGCCGAGGTGGAGCAGGCCATCGACCTCGGGACGTTCGTGGCGCTCACCACGACCGGTCAGGGCCAGTACCTCTTCTCAAGGGGCGCCGGCCGCGGCGAGGCGCCCTACAACGGCCTCTTCGACGCTGGCGCTGCAGCCCTGGTGGCTGCCGGTTCGGCGCCCGACCCCATCTTCACGTTCGGCGGTCCGTCGTCATCGGCGGTTCCGATCCGTGGCGTCCGCTGGATGGCACCCCGTCGTGCCATCGACTGGGTGTGGGACCACGTGTCGGCCAGATGGCTGCGATACCACCGCGGCGTGCCGCTCGTGGGCGCCAACGGTGTCCACCTGGCTGCCGACAACGTCCTGCTGCTCTTCGTGGACTACCGCACGTCGGCCGCCGACCTGCTCTCACCGCAGGCCATCTCCACAGGTTCGGGAGACGGTTGGCTGCTGAGGGACGGGACGGTCACCGGTGTGACCTGGAGCCGACCGTTCATCGCCGATGGCTGGTCCCTGGAGGACGACGACACGGGTGAGGCGGTGTTCCTGCGTCCCGGGCGTACCTGGGTGGCCCTGGCCCGGATGGGCGAGGGGAAGGTCCTGGACCCGGCCGAGGTGGCCGAGCTGATCGGCTGAGACAGGTTGGCGATGGCCCCCATCTGGGTGGAGGTGGTCGGCCCCGGCACTACGGGTATCCCAGAGTCGTACGAGCCACCGCACGCCTGTTTCGACTGGATGGTCGGCCTTGTGTGTCGTCTTACGCGTAAGACGGCCGAGCCACAGCCCGCCTGTTTCGACTGGATGGTCGGCCCGGTCCCGGTCCTAGACTGCGCGCCATGAGCGATGTGACTAGAGCAACCGGTACCCAGTTGGTGAAGCGGGGCCTCGCAGAGATGCTCAAGGGCGGCGTCATCATGGACGTCGTGGATCCTGCCCAGGCCAAGATCGCCGAGGATGCCGGTGCCACCGCCGTCATGGCCCTGGAGCGGGTGCCGTCCGACATCCGGCGGGACGGCGGCGTGGCCCGCATGTCGGACCCCGAGATGATCCTGGGCATCCAGGAGGTCGTCACCATTCCCGTGATGGCGAAGGCCCGTATCGGCCACTTCGCCGAGGCCCAGGTCCTGCAGGCCCTGGACGTCGACTACGTCGACGAGAGCGAGGTCCTCACGCCGGCCGACGAGGCGCACCACATCGACAAGTGGGCCTTCGACGTGCCGTTCGTGTGCGGCGCCACCAACCTGGGCGAGGCGCTGCGGCGCATCTCCGAGGGCGCCTGCCTGATCCGCTCCAAGGGCGAGGCCGGGACCGGCAACATCGTGGAGGCCGTCAGGCACCTCCGGTCGATCATCGGTGACATCCGCAGGATCACACAGGCCGACCAGGCCGAGCTCTTCGACTGGGCGAAGCGCCTCCAGTCGCCGTTGCCCCTGGTCCAGGAGATCGCCGAGACCGGCGAGCTGCCGGTTCCGATGTTCTGCGCAGGAGGTATCGCCACGCCCGCCGACGCATCGCTGGTCATGCAGCTCGGGGCCCAGGCGGTGTTCGTGGGATCCGGCATCTTCAAGAGCGACGATCCGGCGCCGCGGGCCCGTGCGATCGTGGAGGCCGTGACCAACTTCCGCGATGCGGCGATGGTGGCGAAGGTCAGCCGAGGCCTGGGAGATGCAATGCCCGGCCTGGAGATGGACTCGCTGGAAACCCGGCTCGCCGACCGGGGCTGGTAGGTACCCCTCCTCATGAAGGTCGGCGTGCTCGCCCTCCAGGGGGCGTTCGCCCGACACTCCGAGGTCCTTGGAGGGCTGGGTGCGGTGCCGCTGGAGGTACGCACCCCGACGGACCTGGAGGCCGTGGACGCCATGGTCATGCCCGGCGGAGAGTCCACCACCATGTCCATGCTGCTGGACTCGTCGGGCCTCCGCACGCCGCTGGCCGAACGCCTGGCCAATGGCCTACCGGTGCTCGGTACCTGTGCCGGGATGATCCTCCTGGCCGTCCGGGTGACCGACGGCCGTCCCGACCAGCGTTCCTTCGCAGCGATCGACATCGACGTCCGACGCAACGGCTACGGCCGCCAGGTCGACTCGTTCGAGGACCAGTTCCCTGTCACGGGTCTGGACGGTCCGTTCCACGGCGTCTTCATCCGGGCACCGGTGGTCGAGCGGGTCGGAACGGCCGTGGAGGTCCTCGCCCGGGTGGACGGGATCCCCGTGCTCTGCCGTGAGGGTTCCGTGCTGGTCTCCTCATTCCATCCCGAGATGTCCGGTGACGGACGCATCCACGAACGGTTCCTCGACCTGGCGTTCAGCGCCTGAGCGTCGATGGGCCCGAGGTAGACAGGCCGTCCAGGCCAGACAGACCAGCCAGCCAGACAGACCAGCCAGACAAGCCAACAGTCGAGAGGGGGACCACATGTCAGGCCATTCCAAGTGGGCGACCATCAAGCACAAGAAGGGTGCCGCCGACGCCAAGCGCGGCAAGCTCTTCGCCAAGTTGATCAAGCAGGTGGAGGTGGCGGCCCGGCA
>OCSI01000115.1_pt1 | contig 7267 bp, 10 predicted proteins | sample 1496131 | NCBI WGS metagenome assembly OCSI01 (sample SAMEA3143269, study PRJEB22397) | metagenome | reverse complement strand
CCTCCGCCGGTCGAAGCGTCGTGTTCGCCGCCGGCGACACCTTCCGTGCCGCAGCCGCCGACCAGTTGCAGGTCTGGGCCGACCGGGCCGGAGCGACGATGGTCCGGGGAGCCGAGGGCGCGGATCCCGGTTCGGTGGTATTCGATGCGGTGGAGCACGGCGCTGCACGCGGTGCGGACCTGGTGCTGGCTGACACCGCCGGCCGGGTCCACACCCGGGGCAACCTCATGGACGAGCTTGCGAAGGTGCGACGCGTCGCTGACAAGGGTGCCGGCACGGTCACCGAGACGTTGCTGGTGATCGATGCCACCACGGGTCAGAACGGCCTCCTGCAGGCTCGGGAGTTCGCAGCTGTCGCCGACGTGACAGGCATCGTGCTGACCAAGCTGGACGGCTCGGCACGTGGTGGGATCGTGGTCGCTGTCCAGGAGGACCTGGGCATTCCGGTGAAGCTGGTGGGCGTGGGCGAGGGCCTCGACGACCTGGTGGCGTTCGATCCGGCGGACTTCGTGGACGCGCTCTTCTCCGTAGACGTTCCGGCCTGAAGTAGCGGTACGGAGGGAAGAGACGATGTTCGAGGGGCTCAGCAGCCGATTCGAGGGAATCCTCCGGAAGGTCCGTGGAAGGGGCCGCCTCGGACCTGAGGACGTGGAGGAGTTCCTGGCCGAGGTCCGGGTGGCACTCCTCGAGGCCGACGTCCACCTCGACGTTGTTCGGACGCTGCTGGACCGGATCAGGGACCGGGCGGTGGGCGTCGAGGTGGCCGGGGCACTGAATCCCGGTCAGATCGTGGTCAAGATCGTCCTCGAGGAGCTCACAGCGGTGCTGGGTGGCGAGACCTTCAGGCCCGCCTATGCCTCCAGGCCACCCACCGTCGTGCTGCTGGCGGGCCTCCAGGGTTCCGGCAAGACGACGGCCGCAGCGAAGCTGGCCCGCTGGTACAAGGGGCAGGGTCGGAACCCGATGCTGATCGGTGCCGACCTGCTACGACCCGCCGCCGTCGAACAGCTGCGGACGCTCGGCGACCGGATCAGCGTGCCGGTGTTCAGCGACTCGACCGATCCCGTGTCGGTCGCACGTGCCGGCCTGGCGGAGGCGGTGAGGCTGGGTCGCGACGTGGTGATCTGTGACACGGCGGGTCGACTGGCGATCGACGAGGACCTCATGGCCGAGGTGGCGGAGATCTCCGACGCCCTGCAGCCACACCACACCTTCCTGGTCGTGGATGCCATGACCGGACAGGACGCCGTCACGACTGCGGAGGCCTTCCACGCCCGACTGGGGCTGGATGCGCTGATCATCACCAAGCTGGACGGTGATGCCAGGGGAGGTGCCGCCCTCAGCATCACGGAGGTCGTCGGGCGGCCGATCGCCTTCGCTTCGACCGGAGAGACGGTCGAGGACTTCGAGTCGTTCCACCCGGATCGCCTGGCCGGGCGGATCCTGGGGATGGGCGACGTCGAGACGCTCATCGAGAAGGCGGAGGAGACCTTCGTCGCCGAGGAGGCGGAAGCGGCGGCGGCCCGCCTGCTGGAGGGCACCTTCACCCTTGACGACTTCCTGGAGCAGCTCCGGGCACTCCGGAAGATGGGCTCGATCAGCAGCATCATGGGGATGGTCCCGGGCATGGCCGGTCAGGTGCGGGATCTGGACGAAGCCGTGGATGAACGCCGTATCGACCGGATCGAGGGGATCATCAACTCCATGACCCCGGCGGAGCGGTTGGCCCCGGACGTCATCGACGGTTCCCGCAGGGCCCGCATCGCTGCCGGAAGCGGCACGCAGGTGGGTGAGATCAACCAACTGGTGAAGCAGTTCCGCGAGATGCGAAAGATGATGAAGCAGATGGGCGGTCGTGGTCCGGGCGGGAGGAAGGCCGGGCGCGCCAGGAAGAAGAAGGGTCGCGGTGGCCGGGTGACCGCCGCCGGGCCGGCCCCGATCGACAAGAAGAAGGGCCTGTCCCTGCCCGGTCTGGGCGACCTGCCCGGCGATCAGGGGCCGTCCTCCGGCGGTCTGGACCTCACGGGCCTCTGGCCGTCGGACTGAACGTCAGCGGGCTGAGCCGATGGTCACCTCCCGTTCTGTCCTGTAGTGCTGGAAAACCGGGCGGATCACGGCAGACTGTTCCGACCGAACGGGTGCAACATCGCCGTGCCCGGATCCCGCCCCGCCTGATCGTGTGGGGCCGTAACGAGAAGAGAGTGGTACCGACGTGGCCGTGAAGCTCCGCCTTATGCGGATGGGCAAGAAGAAGCAGCCGACCTACCGTGTGGTGGCCGCCGACTCGCGCAAGGCGCGTAACGGGCGGATCATCGAGGCGGTCGGCTTCTACGACCCCCGCCGTGATCCATCTGTGATCGAGATCGACAACGAGAAGGCCGTCGGGTGGCTGCGCAACGGTGCCCAGCCGACCGAGCGCGTCGAGAAGCTCCTGAAGATCAGCGGAGCCTGGGACGAGTTCAAGGGCCAGCCGGCGACGCCGAAGGTCGAGGAGGCTCCTGCTGAGGAGGCTCCCGTCGAGGAGGCCGTCGTCGAGGAGGCTCCTGCTGAGGAGGCCCCCACTGAGGAGGCTCCCGTCGAGGAAGCCGTCGTCGAGGAGGCTCCTGCTGAGGAGGCCGTCGTCGAGGAGGCTCCCGTCGAGGAAGCCGTAGCCGAGGAAGCCGTAGCCGAGGAGGCTCCTGCTGAGGAGGCCGAGACCGAGGCGACCAAGGACGACGAGGAGCAGTCATGAGCGCAGAGGCACCGATTGCAGAAGGCGTACTCGAGTACCTGATCAGGTCGATCGTGGAGGAGCCGGACGAGGTCCGCATCCAGACCTCCGGCGAGGACCGCTGCACGTTCTCGGTGACGGTCGCCGACGGCGACATGGGTCGTGTCATCGGGCGTCGGGGTCGCGTGGCCAACGCGATCCGGACCATCGTCCGGGCCGCAGCCGTCCGTGACGAGACCGAGATCGACGTCGACTTCGTCGACTGACCGTCCCATGGACGGTGGACTGCACCACGATGGTCCGGTCCTCCTGGAGGTGGGCCGGATCGACAAGCCCCACGGTCTCCGCGGGGAGGTCGTGGTCAGCCTCATCACGCCCCGTCTGGAGCGTCTGGAGCCCGGCTCTGTCCTGCAGACGGATCGCGGCGATCTGACGGTCCAGTCCAGCAGGCCGCACCAGCACCGCTTCCTGGTCCGGTTCGACCGGATAGCGGACCGCGAGGCGGCAGATGCATGGCGCGGCGTGGTGCTCTCGGCACATCCGATCGTGGATCCCGACGACGACACCCTCTGGCTCCACGAGCTGGTCGGAGCGACGGTGGTGGACCAGCACGGAACGTCGCACGGAACCGTGGTCGCCCTCCTCGACAATCCGGCCAGCGACCTGCTCGAGCTGGCCGACGGGCGGTTGATTCCCCTGGTGTTCGTGGTCGGCCACGAACCGGGCGTGAGCATCCAGGTCGACGTCCCCCCGGGCCTGCTGGACGACGGGTTCGTGGACGGCCGCGGGGAGGCCACGTGACGCTACGGATCGACGTGCTCACGCTCTTTCCCGGGATGGTGGTTCGATACGCGGCCGAGAGCATCCTGGGCCGGGCCTCGTCGGCGGGACACCTGGACCTCCGGGTGCACGACCTCCGTCTGGCCACCTCCGACGCCCACAGGACCGTCGATGACAGTCCGTTCGGGGGCGGGGCCGGGATGATCCTGATGCCGGAACCGGTGTTCGCCGCCGTCGAAGCCGTAGAGCCGCCCCGGCCGTTGATCCTGATGGGCCCCGCCGGTCGCCGTTTCGACCAGTCGGTCGCCGCCGAGCTGGCGGCACTGGACGGGTTCTCCCTGCTCTGCGGTCGGTACGAGGGGGTCGACGAGCGGATACGCACGGGTCTCTGCGATGACGAGATCTCGCTCGGCGACTTCGTGCTGGCCGGCGGTGAGCTGGCTGCGCTCGCCATCGTCGAGGCGGTGGCCCGTCTTCGACCCGGTGTCCTGGGAAATCCCGTCTCGCCCGAGGAGGAGTCCTTCTCCGATGGCCTCCTGGAGTACCCGCACTTCACGCGACCGGCCGACTTCCGTGGGATGGAGGTGCCCGAGGTGCTGAGGTCCGGTGACCATGCCCGGGTGGACCGGTGGCGTCGGGCGTCGGCCCTGGCCCGAACCGTGCAACTGCGACCGGACCTGATCCTCGAGAGGGGTGGGCTGTCCGACTCGGATCGGGACCTACTCGAGGAGTTCGACCTCTCGGGGGAGTGAGCCAGACGAGGCTCCGCCCATCGCCGCGGCCCGGTGTCGTCACCGGCGTGCCGCCGTATGCTTGCGAACCGGTCCAGCATCTGGACCTGAAACCCGCCGATCCCATTCAGACCGGCAGACGAACTCCGTCCGAATCCAACACTTCGGACCCGGCCTCCCGAGGACGAGCCATGCAGCCCACCGATCTCGTCGATCACCAGAACCTCCGCGACGACGTTCCCGACTTCGGCGCCGGTGACACCCTCCGGGTGCACGTGCGCGTGGTCGAGGGAAACCGCAAGCGGATCCAGTTGTTCGAGGGCGTGGTCATCAAGCGTCAGGGCAGCGGCATCAGGGAGACCTTCACAGTCCGCAAGCTGAGCTTCAGCGTGGGCGTGGAGAGGACCTTCCCCGTCCACTCTCCGATCCTGGAACGGATCGAGGTGGTGACGCGAGGCGACGTCCGCAGGGCCAAGCTGTACTACCTCCGTGACCGGATCGGCAAGCGTGCCAAGGTCAAGGAGAAGCGGGACTTCTGATCCCCAGGGCTGCGACCCGGTCGGCGAGGACCGCTGTCGCACCCTCCTCCTAACGTCACCGCCATGGCGGTACGCGCACGACACCCAGACCACGCAGAACATGGGACGGCACCCCACCTGGCCCTGGGGGCCTGGGGCGAACGTGTGGCGGAACGCCGCTACCGGCGCGATGGCTACCGGGTGCTGGCCCGCAATTGGCGCTGTCCTTCGGGCGAGATCGACCTGATCCTGGAACGTGGGGGCCTCGTCGTCTTCAGCGAGGTGAAGACCCGGTCCTCCACGGCGTTCGGATGGCCGGCCGAGGCCGTGGACCGACGACGCCAGGCGAGGCTCCGGGCGGCGGCGGCCACGTGGATCCGGTCCACCGGAGCCCAGGCCGGAGAGGTCCGCTTCGACGTCGTCTCGGTCCTGCCCGGTCGGGTCGAACGGCTGGAGGGAGCGTTCTGAGCCGCCTCTCCCCATGGATCATGGGTCGATTGGCGGGCATTGCTCCCGGTGGCCTGTACCTGTCGGAAGGTTGGTGCCGGCCAGTGGCTTGTCAGCCGGGTCGCCTGCGGGTCCAGCAGCCCCGGTGCCAGTGGCGGCGGAGGTCGGGTGCATCCACCGGCACGATGACGATGTGGCCCAGCCCGGGTGGAATGTCGCGGCTGCACCCCGGACAGATGTAGGTCTTCGTGGCCTGGTAGGGCTGGATGAACCGCTCCTCCAGGTCCCCGAGGATCTCGGGATTCTCCACGTCAGGCCTCCCTGTCGGGTCCGGCGCCCACCGGCCTGAGCACGTGCACCCACATGGGAATTTCCACGGACAGGTTCACAGGAACAGGGCCCAGGCCAGCAGCATCACGGCAACGGCTATGGCAGCGCCCACGTAGAGGAGGTCGCTCGGTCGGCGCGTCCTGGCGCGCTGCGGATTGAAACCCATGCCATCAGTATCGTCTCCCGGGTCATGCGTCCCCACCCCCTGTTCGCCATTGCAGCCCTGCTACTCGCAGGCGCCTGCGCGGGTTCGCCTCCGCCCGTACCCGGGGCGGATTCCGGGACGGCCGACCCGGTACTGGTGGAGGGACGCGGGGTCTGGGCCAGGTCATGCTCCTCCTGTCATGCCCCCGATGGGTCGGGAGGTCGCGGACCGTCCCTGCGAGCCATGGTGGAGCGGTTCCCGGATTCCATCGACCAGATGGCGCTGGTCACCGAGGGGCGGAGGGGTATGCCAGCGTTCGGCGGCCGCTATTCGGATGCCGAGATCCTCGCCGTCGTTCGCTACACCCGCGAGGTGCTCGGGACGGCTCCCCATCCCGCCGGGTCGTAGCACCCGACCAACCGGAGCGCCCTGCAGGAGGCTGCTCCGCACGTTTCGCCTCTGGCCGAGATGCCGGTGGGGTTGCCGGGAGCTAGGACCCGTTCGGTCCGGAGCTGGCCTGGTCCGGAGGGGGACCGGCCCGGTCCGCAGGACCCCGACCCGGCTCGTAGCACGCTTCCCAGGCCGGAATCCCGGCCCCAGCGGTACACTTCGCAGCCGGTTCGGCACGACCTGTGCCGTCCCAGACCAGAACACCCCCACCCATCCACGGTCGCCTCCGGGCGCGAGGCGGGGGCGAGACGAACCGATGGGAAGGGAGACCACGACATGGCCGTCGTGACCATGAAGCAGCTGCTCGAGGCAGGTGTCCACTTCGGACACCAGACCCGCCGTTGGGACCCGAGGATGAGGCGATTCATCCACGGCGAACGGTCGGGTATCTACATCATCGACCTCCAGCAGACGCTCGAGCGGATCGAGACCTCCTACACGTTCGTACGCGACCTTGTCGCCGATGGCGGCAGGGTGCTGTTCGTCGGCACGAAGCGCCAGGCCCAGGACGCCATCCGGTCGTACGCCGAGAAGTGCGGTATGCCCTATGTGAACCAGCGGTGGCTGGGCGGCATGCTCACGAACTTCCAGACGATCTCGAAGCGCGTCTCCAAGATGCAGGAGTACCAGCGCATGCGCGACTCCGGCGAGTTCGAGGCGATGCCCAAGAAGGAGGCCCTGATGCTGGGCCGCGAGTTGGAGAAGCTCGAGCGGAACCTGGGTGGCATCCAGAACATGGAGCGCCTGCCCGACGCAATCTTCGTTCTGGACACCGTGAAGGAGCACATCGCGGTGACCGAGGCGAACAAGTTGGGCATTCCGATCGTCGCCGTGGTCGATACCGACTGCAACCCGGACGTGATCCAGTACCTCATCCCCGGCAACGACGACGCCATCCGGTCGGGGCGCCTGCTCTGTCGGGTGGTGGCCGATGCCATCGAAGAGGGTCGGTTCATCGTCAACTCCCGTAGTGGTGGCGATGATGGTCCATCCCTGGATGCGGAGGACCATGCCGCCGAGCAGGCCCAGGCTCGTAACGAGGCAGCCGAGGCGGCCGCAGAGCGCGACGTCCGCGTTGCAGCGACCGTGGAGACACCGGCTGCTGCTCCCGCCGAGGAGGAGGCTGCTGCTGCGCCTGTCGAAGAGGCACCGGCTG
>OCSI01000114.1_pt1 | contig 7294 bp, 6 predicted proteins | sample 1496131 | NCBI WGS metagenome assembly OCSI01 (sample SAMEA3143269, study PRJEB22397) | metagenome | reverse complement strand
TGGGGTTCACCCTGATGAAAATGCTACTGCCATAAAGTTTGGAAATTATTTTGAAATACCGTTATTAATTGCCGCTTTTTGGATTCCAATCCAAGCTTTTTTAGAATCAACTGGCGGCATAGATACACAAGTATCATCTAAGTTTGACTGGATTGTATGGACTGTATTTGTTTTGGAGGCTTTTGTTATTACTTTTTTAGTGAATGACAAGGCAAGATACCTTAAACAGAATTGGATGAATGTTGTTATTATCTTAAGTAGCCTACCAGTGTTGTGGGATAAGACACCAATTACTGCTATTATGCGTTTTGTACGTATGGTGTTTGTTATGGGGTTGTTAGCAAGACTGTTTAATGTAATTTATTCGGTCTTATCTAATAATCACCTGGGCAAGACACTAGTACTGTCTTTTGTTTTTGTAATTGTTGCTGGTGCAGCTATTTATAGAGTTGATCCAGCGATAACAACCATTGCTGATGGAATTTGGTGGGCTTTGGTAACTGTTACTACAGTTGGCTATGGCGATATAGTGCCAGTTTCTGGTTTAGGGCGATTATTTGGCGGTTTATTAATTTTATTAGGTGTGGTCTTGTTCTCCTTATTGACTGCGAATATTTCTGCATTTTTAGTAGGTAGAGACGTCAAGAAAGAAGAGTATTTGATAATAGAAAAGATAGACCTCTTGCAAAAGCAAATGCAAAATATAGAGAAGAAGATTGATGCTAGCAACGATAAGAACCAGTCATAATTTCATATTGTGCTTGCATTAAAGAGAAATATTTACCGATTTAGTGAATACCTAGGCAGGGGTCTTGCGAATAGTGTCGACGAGACTTTATCAGCTATTAAAGTGATTACTTTGGTGCTAGGTTCATTGTCTAATCTGACAAAAAAATCAAAAAGACAGATTTTTTATCGATTCTTTTTTAGTCGAGTAGCTAGCGTCACAACCCAGATAGCGCCTTCAATTTTAATCCTATCATTATTAATTACAGCAACGATTGGTTTCGGATTTAGTAAGCAGGCAGGTAAATTAGTCGAGCATGATTTATTGCCAATTCTTGGTATGGGGAACGGATACTTTTTTAACATTGTTGCTTATGAACTGGCCCCATTGTTAGTAGGAATGATCTTCATTACCAGTTCTGGCGCTTCAATGACCGCTGAGATAGCACAAAGAAAAATTCGTAATGAATTTGCTACTTTTCGATCGTTAGGTATAGATCCAGTTTTTTTATTTTTACTACCTGTGTTACTTGTTTATCCATTTTTAATGGTGGTTTCAATTATTTATTTTGATTTGATTAGTATTTTTTCTTACCATTTGTCTATTGGTCAATTAGATTTGTTTTACGACAAGGGGTATACCTATTATTTTTCTCAAACATTGAGCGAGAAAGGCTTTATAGTTTCAATTGTTAAAATGATCTTTGGTGGTTTAATTATTGCAATTATTTCAATTAATCACGGCACCAGAATTCAAATGGCGAACAGCGGGCTACCAATTGTCATTTCTAATTCTACGGCTTCACAATTGATATTTTTTGTTAGCATGAATGCGGTTATCTCAATTATTGGTTATTTAATATAATGAGCGTTTTATCACTAAAGAATTTTTCATTATTTGCTGCTGGAAACCGGTTGTTAAATTCAGTTAATTTAGATATTGAGAAACACGATTTCATTAAGATTACTTCTGATCAGCAGGGGGGAAAGAGTAGTTTAATGAATGCTATCGCAGGTTTTTCATCATCAGGATTGGTTAATTATCAAGGGGAAGTTTATTTTCAACAGAAACTGATTGATAATCATTGTAAAAATAGAGAATTGCTCTGTAGTGATATTGTTATTATTAGTGAGCAAGATCAATTAATTAGTCGAATGAATTTGTTAGACAATATCTTGCTACCGTTTAAATATCATGATATTACTTATAGTTCTAATAAGTTTGATTATCTTTTGGATGTTTTTGATCTAACGCATGAAGTCATACAGTTAATGCCAGAAGAGGTCAATGATGTCATTACCATGAGGTGTTTAATAGTTAGGTCTTTACTATTGACGCCTAAACTACTCTTGCTGGATGAGATTGAAGGCGGCATGAATCAAAAAGAGTTTACTCAAGCATTAGAAGTGATTTATGACCAGTGTCAATTAAACAACTGTGCGATATTGATGACCACCACGAGAATTGAAGGTGATCTTCATACAAAGGCGTTCAATATTCAAGATAATAAATTATTAGAAGTCATTAATTAGGGAATAGGCATATGAAATCATTTAATCAAATTGGGCTAGACACTGGTAGAAGGGATTTTTTTATTGGCTTGTTTATTATTGCCGCATTGATTGCAGGCAGCTATTTCTTAATTAAACAAGCAAAACCTGAGTACAGTGATAAGCCTTTTGTTCAATATCACACAAACTTAGAGCGTAGTCATGGAATTACACAGGGTGCTGGTATTCGGGTGTCCGATGTTCGTATTGGAGAGGTTGGAAAGGTTAGCTTAATTAGACCAGGCCATATTAAGGTTGACATGAAAATATATAAGGAGTTTCAGCCATTAATGATCCAAGGAAGTCGATTTATTATCGAGCAGGCTATTAACTTAAAGTCTGTGTTGAAGGGAGCTGGATTTAAACTTAAGCAGGGCGATGGTAGTCAAATAATTGTAGAAGACAGTTTGATTCCAACGATAGAGCGGGCTACGTTGGCATCCCTAATAGAGAAAGCAACAATAACTTTTGATAATGTTATTGAATCTTTAGATGAAGGTCAAATACTAATTGGTATAGATAAAGTATTGCAAACTATTAAATCTCTTGATGAAGCTCAAATATTGGCTAACGTTGATCAGATCATGAAAAGTATTAATAACTTAGTAGTAGCTTTAAGTGAAATAAAGGGTGGTGAGGCGATTATTGAAAAAGCAGGCAATATACTAGATAGAATTGATCAATCGACCGAACAACTGTCAAAGATGACATTGTCTCGTATGGATAATGCCACTAAGAATATTGAAGGAACTTCTCAGAGGATTGATGACACTATTAAAAATTTAGAGAAACTAACAGCAGAATTATCAAAGATAGATATTGAGACACTGAATAAAACAGTAAGCAATATTGAAAAGACTACAGAATCATTAGACCTGAAGCCGGTTTTAAATAATGTTACAGGTATGACAGAATCATTAACTGAGCTTTCTAATGCGACAAAGGCTCATATTGATGATGCTTATGTTAAGTTAAATAATACTGAGAATGGCTTAATAGAAAGAGCTAAGAAGTTAGATATAATGATGGATCAAAGCAACAAGATCCTAAAAGAGTTGCAGGAATTAGTATCAAAAATGAATAATGGCAAGGAAATAAAGACAAATGTTTCGTTTGATTTAAAGGGAGAGAGGAATGAGTAATAAATTAGGAGCCAGGGAAGTATTTTGTAGAACAAACATACTGCATTATTTTAAATTTTTAGGAAGAAAGATCCTTAAGGACGACTTGATAGCAAGTGCTGAATCAATGGCGCTTATTACTGCATTAGGTTTGGTGCCAGTATCTGCATTGTTAGCTCAAATATTTGGCGCGTTTGATTCATTTAGTGCTATTGGCGGTGGAATATTGAATTTCTTTACGAATTTAATCCCTGGCGCAGTCGGAGAAAAATTTTCAGAATTTATTATCAATGCTTCATCTATGGGATCAACGGGTGCAATTGCTGTGGTGTTTATTGCTACATTGCTTATGTACAACATCGACCATACGCTAGACAAAATTTGGAAAGTAAAATCACACCGAAGTTTTGTGCAAACCATACCCTTATACTGGATCGTATTGTCTTTAACACCTATTATCGTTGGCACAGTTCTGGCGATTATTAAGACAAACTTCATTGATCTTGTTGGCAATGAGGCGATAACACCCTTAGTTGAAAACAGCTTTACTTTTATTCTTGCTGTATCAGTTTTTGCTTCAGTATATAAAATTGTTCCTAATCGTCCAGTTGTTTTCTGGCACGCAATTATTGGTGCGATTGTGGCGGCATTATTGGTATTTTTGGCCAAACAAGGGTTGCTTTTTTATCATGAGGAATTTGAAGTCTATAAAAATATATATAAAGAGCTGGCTACCATTCCAGTGGTGCTATTGTGGCTTGCTCTTACATGGTTGTCGATACTGATAGGAGCTCAGGTTACCTATACGATTGGCGCATTCAGAGTAAGAATTGGATCAGAAAATTTCCTAGATGATAACGCAAGCTTGTATGAACTTGTACGCATCGTACGTATTATTAATTCGTGCAATAATAAAACTGGCATCCAGTTAAATGAATTGATGAAAGAAGAATTACACATGTCAGACGATGCAATATTGGACGCCTTAAACATCCTAGACGAAGGTGAGATTATTCATAGGAGTGAGAAGAGGGGCTGGAAAATGAGTCGAACTGTTAGCGAATTGTCGTTAGGTGAGTTATATCGATTGCTCGAGGAGCATTTATCTATCCCAAGGTATTTTAAAGAGAGAGATCAATGTTTAAATGATGATATAGAGCTAATTCTTGGGAGCGCATGTCAGGATATAACTACCACTCTAGACAGTCACAAAGTCTCAGATTTTCTTGAAAAAAAATAAATAAAGTTAAAACATAAGGAAAAAATATGAAGTCAAAAGTGCTGTTTATATTGATATTGTTTAGCCTTTCAAAAATGGCTTTAGCCAATAATGAATCCTGCCCTCTTCAAACAACAACGGCTATAAACCCAACAACGAGCAGTATTGTTGATTTCCCAACACAATGTGATGTCCCAGCTGGGTGGATTCTTGTTGATGATTCTTTTTCGTTTAAAGAGTATCAAATAAAGACGAAGAAGGCTTGGGCAGTAATTCAGCATAAGTCTAATCCTGTTGTTAAAGGTATCCAAAAAAAATGGAATGATACAACAGGTGAAAGAGAAGACATTAAAGACGCCATCTCAGATCTTTATAACAAATTGGTTGATTAGTTATGTTAGAAATTATAGCAATAATATTAATTGTAACCTCAGTAGCCAGTTTTATTAACACGCGTTACCTGAGGCTTATTCCAGGCATTGGTGTTATGCTAATATCACTTCTAGTTTCACTTCTATTGATAGGTTTAGATACCGCAAGTATCCTACCTACTGGTATTTTTGAAAGTATTAGTTTGTTTGTAAACGAGTCTGATTTTAATTACCTTGTTATTGATGGAATGCTTGGGGCCTTGCTGTTCGCCGCAGCATTGCATGTGGAAGTAGAGGACTTATTAAAACAAAAATATGTTATCGCTTTACTTGCTTCGGTCGGGTTGTTGATTTCATCTTTTATGGTGGCCGGCATAGTTTATTATTTTTCAGGGCTGCTGTCTTTTCAAATACCGTTTATTTACGCATTAATTTTTGGCGCATTAATCTCACCAACGGACCCTATTGCGGTATTGGCGATCTTTAAAACCGTTGGCGCTCCCAAGAGTTTAGAGACCAAGGTTGCAGGCGAGAGTTTGTTTAATGATGGTGTGGCAATTGTTTTATTTATTATAGTACTAGGTGTAGCAACAGGGCAGAATGAATTAAGTTTTGGCGGTGTTGCCTCTTTGTTTGTGCAAGAGGCAGTAGGCGGTACCTTGCTGGGCTTATTGTTAGGGTATGTCTCATACATGATGTTAAAGGCTATTGACGACTATAACGTTGAAATATTGATTACACTGGCCCTAGTATTTTCTATTTATATAGCTGCTCATTATGTGCATGTCTCTGGCCCGGTCGCTTCAGTTGTTGCGGGCTTATTGATTGGTAATCATGGAAAGAGTCTGGCAATGTCAAAGAAAGTCACCGAACACCTGGATCAGTTTTGGCATTTTGTTGATGAAATCCTTAATGCAGTTCTTTTTGTATTATTGGGAATGGAGATAATTGTCATCTCTTTTGACAGTTCAGCTTCAATACTGGGAGTTGTTGCTATTATTTCGGTTTTATTGGCAAGATTAATCGGGACTGGCATTATTGTTAATTTTTTAAGAAAACGCCATGACTTTACTGATCACGCAGTTAAGATCCTGACTTGGGCTGGAATGAGAGGTGGAATTTCAGTAGCATTAGCATTATCGTTGCCTGAGTCTGAGTATCGAGAAACCATTCTAACCATGACTTATATAGTGGTTGTTTTTTCAATCTTAGTACAAGGTTTAACTATTCCCAAAGTAATGAAAAAGTATTCAAACTAGATTGATGGGGCGATCTAACTCAATTATAAATAAGTTAATTTTTTCGGGTTATAAGGTTATCTATGCGGCCTTAATTGCACTCATCCTGAATGATTTTCGAATTATTAATGTCAATGAAGATTTTCAAGGCTTTATAGCAGACGCCGGAGATGAGGCGTATGAGTTTGTTGTGGCGAACCGATTTTTCCCACAAGCGTCCGATCAGGATATACAGATTGTATTGGTAGATGAGGATAGTGTTGGCAACTTCCCTCAATTTATGATCAGAAATGATAAGGGTGATAAAACTCCAAATAAGAAGTTGAATGCAGCCTATTTAGAAGCATTAAGAACAGGCGAGCCAGTCAAATATTCAGAAACAAAAACTATATCACCAAAAAAAGCCAAGAGGCTTTATTGTGAGACCTTACACAGAGGTGAAGTATCAAAATCTAGGAAGCCTATTGTTGATGCAGTCAATAGAATTTTGGAAGACAAGCCAAAGGCAATTGTCATTGATATATTGCTAGGTGGTAAGTCTGCTTTTTGTCCAGAATACGATGATGATCTTGAGAATATTATTAAGAATCATAATAATATCTTTACTGTTGCTGGAATTAATCCAAAAGATAGTAATACTAGTGAAATTGAACAGTCGATTGATCAATACCTGCATACAGCGATTAAGAAGCAAGACAGAGCCAAGACGACCCTATCTGAGAAACTTGAATATCCATTTTTCAAACAGACGTATAAAAATGATCCAAAGCTTAATACTATAGGAGTGGGTGGGGGTATTGTAGATAGTAGTGTCATTACTCAAGCGCAGTTATGGATGGAGAGTGATCGTTATTTAATACCCGCTTTAGCAACAGTTGTTGCACAGAGCGGGTGTTGCTCAAAAGAAAATATAGACCTTTCTCAAAGGCCATTTATTAAAAATATTAATTGGCGAGAAGGTAGGCCAGGGCATCAGAATATTAATGCAGTTATTATGGGCAGCCCAACATTGCCAAGTTACAAAGATAAAATTGTATTTTTTGGCACAAACCTTCCAGGACATTCGCA
>OCSI01000106.1_pt1 | contig 7435 bp, 8 predicted proteins | sample 1496131 | NCBI WGS metagenome assembly OCSI01 (sample SAMEA3143269, study PRJEB22397) | metagenome | reverse complement strand
GTTTATTCAGAGAAATTTTCTGATTAATTTCTCGACCTCCTCAACCCTTACGGCATTAACCAAACATTCTAAGGAGAGAGAAAAAAGTGTGAAGAATAGAAGGACGCCTTTATTGGCGCTTTTTTATGCCCATTTCAAAAATTTCCAAAATTTTCAATTTACAGCCTTTTAGGGTTTATTCCTTGATAAGCACAGCATTTAAAACGCTTAAAACAGCGTTTATTATGGTTTTTAGGTAAATTTTTGCTGATTTTCAGAGGGGTGAGTGGCTTTACACCTCAAGAATCTACCTTGGAGCATTATTTGCTAAATTTTAGTGGTGCATGCAAATATCATACTTAAAGTCACCGTATTCAGAGCCAATAGCAAAACCCAGTTTTCTAAAATTATCTAATAATATCGAAGTTTGGATCAAGGCTTAACTTAAATATTTCTGGCTGAATCCTAGGGTTGATTTGTAACTGATCAAATGCAATTACAATGGTTTGCTCTAGTTCATTATTCATTGAAATGGCATGTAATAGGTTGTCTTTAAAGCCAAATTTTAATGTTTGGGTTGATGTGTTCGTTGTGTACCAGTCGATATGGTTCTCTTGATGAGAGAAAATTGGCAGATTTTGCAAGGTGCTGGGTTTGTTAATTAGCCAATAAAGGGGCGTTTGTGACAGATCTTGGATTTGTTGTAAGCTGGCTTGTTCAAGTTCAGTATCGACCAGCCATAGTTCATCATTATTCAGGAGTAATATTTGCTCATTAGGTTGTGTGGTGTACCAGCGTAGTTGTTGCGGGCGTTTAAAAGTTAAAGTGCCCGATGTGGTGCTGAGCAGTGAGTGTGTGTCGCTGTAGGTTGTTTGGGTGAAATTGGCTTTGAGTGATTCAAGCGAATTAAAAAAATCAGCAAACTGATGGTTGGTGCTAAGCGCTGTATTGGCCCAAAAAATGGACAACACAACCAGGATTTTAGTCATCAGTATTGATCGGTTCTGGCGCTAAGACTTGACGGTTGCCAGCACTGTTCATGGTACTAACCACACCACTAGCCTCCATGTCTTCAATAATACGTGCAGCACGGTTGTAACCAATGCGCATGCGTCGTTGCAAGCTAGAGATCGAAGCACGGCGTGATGAAGTTACGATTTGTACCGCTTCATCATAAAGCGCATCAAGCTCGCCAGTCACACCGCTACTGTTGCTACCTTCATGTGAATCAGCTGATTCACTATGAGCATTAAGAATGCCATCAAGGTAGTTTGGCTGTGAGTTTTTGCGCAAGAAATCAACCACACGAGTGATTTCATCATCATCAACAAAGGCACCGTGGACACGGGTTAGGTGTGAAATACCTGGAGTCATATAAAGCATATCACCCATACCGAGTAATTGTTCTGCACCACCTTGGTCGAGAATAGTGCGAGAATCTACCTTGCTTGACACTTTAAAGGCAATGCGGGTTGGTATGTTAGATTTAATTAGACCGGTGATAACATCCACGCTTGGACGTTGTGTGGCGATAATAAGGTGAATGCCAGCAGCACGCGCTTTTTGCGCTAGACGCACAATCAGTGCTTCCACACGCTTGGCTTTGGCACGGTCTTCTTGGGCGAGTGCACCGAGCATGTCAGCATATTCATCAATCACCAACATAATCAAAGGAAGTTTTTCGAGTTCAGGGGCAGTTTCCCCTTCTTCAGCTGTGTTGGTGTTAAAAGAAGGGTCTAATAATGGCGTGCCTTTGTTTTTGGCTTTTTTGAGTTTTTCGTTAAAGCCTTCAATATTACGCACACCAAATTTAGCCAATAATGAATATCGGCGTTCCATCTCATTCACACACCACCACAAGGCTGAGGACGCTTGATTCATGTCGGTTACCACTGGGGTGAGTAAGTGTGGAATATCAGCGTAGCAAGCAAGCTCAACAATCTTAGGGTCGATCATGATCATGCGTACTTCGTCAGGCTTGGCTTTGTATAACACACTTAAAATAATTGCATTAATACCAACAGACTTACCCATGCCGGTCGCACCTGCCACCAATAAGTGTGGCATCTTAGACAAATTGGCAATCACCGGTAGTCCGTTAATATCTTTACCTAGGCCCATCGTCAACACTGAAGCGGACTTAGCGAAGACCTCAGAAGCGAGGATTTCTTTTAGACTGATCATTTCGCGTTCAGCGTTTGGAATTTCTAATCCAATCACCGGTTTGCCTGGAATCACATCAACAATGCGCACGCTCTCAACCAGTAATGCTCTAGCAAGGTCTTTGTTTAGATTCATGATTTGTGAAACCTTAACCCCTGGCGCTAATGAAAGCTCAAATTGAGTAACGACAGGGCCTGGAGTAACGGTGGTAATATTGACCTCAAAACCAAAGTCTTTGAGTTTAATCTCTACTTGGCGCGACATGTCTTCGAGCGCTTGTTCAGAATAACCTGAAGTATTGGTACTGATTTCATCCAGTAAAGACAGATCAGGCAAACCACTTAAGGCTTTAGTGTTGAATAGATTGGACGAAGCAGGCGTAACTTTTTTGATTTTTTTATTGGATTTTATTTTAGCGGATTTAACTTTGGCTATAACCCCTGGTTTTTTGGTGTTGGTTTGTTTGGGTGTAATCACTAATTTTGCCGCTTTTTTAGCTTTTGTTTTTTCTCGAGAAGCTTTAAACTTGGCCAATAATGCACCAAGCACGCCGCCAGTTGAAGTGAAAATATTGGCCCATGAGGCGGTGCTGGCAATGCTAAAGCTAATCATCATAATACTTAGGTAGACAATAAATGAGGCAGAACCAAACAGTGTGCCAAAGTAGCCATGCATCATCTCACCAATCCAACCACCTGCAGGGTCAGCGGTATTTTGTGCCAGTATTGCAGCACTGAAGGCAACCATTACTATCATGGCAACCAAACGAATCATCGAGACAGAGCGATTAGCCGGTTTTTCCCCTGTGTTTTTGTGGATGTTGTAACCCAACCAAATCAACGAGATTGGGATTAAGTAAGCACTATAGCCTAGAATTGATAAAGAGATATCACCCAGATAAGCACCAAACACACCGGCCAAATTGATTACAGGTTCGGTTAGTGCGACATCACCTGACCATGGGTTTTCTGTTGGCGAGTAAGTAACCAATGCTGCAAAATACACCAAGCCCAAAGTGCTAAGTGCAATAAACAATACCTCGTTCATGGTTCGAGATCGTGGTTTTTGTGTGGTTTTTCTACTGCTTGAGGGGTTATTTTTTTTCAAGGTGATTTCAGCTTACTTTATAATGTTTGGAATAATAGAGTTTTTGTGTATAAGTATAAAGGATTGGTATTTAAATGAGTGAAAATAAACATTGTAAGACGTTGATTATTGGTTCGGGCCCTGCTGGCTATTCTGCTGCAGTGTATGCAGCAAGAGCTAACCTAAGCCCTGTGATTGTTAGTGGCATGGAGCAAGGCGGACAATTAATGAGTACTACTGACGTGGATAACTGGCCGGGTGACAATGAAGGTGTACAGGGCCCAGATTTAATGACACGTATGCAGCAACATGCTGAGCGTTTTGATACTGAAATTATTAATGACTACATTATCGATGTTGATTTTTCTAAACGACCATTTACACTGAATGGTGCAGCTACAACTTATACGGCTGATGCAGTGATTATTGCTACCGGTGCAAGTGCACGTTATTTAGGTTTAGAGTCAGAGGAAGCATTTAAAGGCAAGGGTGTTAGTGCCTGCGCCACTTGTGATGGATTCTTTTATCGTGGTCAGAGAGTGGCGGTTATTGGTGGTGGCAATACGGCTGTTGAAGAAGCATTATTTTTGTCCAACATTGCCGATCATGTCACCATTGTTCACCGTCGTGATAAGTTTTCTAGTGAAAAGATTTTGTCTGATCAATTAATTGAAAAGGCGAAGACCGGCAACATAACCATTGAATACAATCATAACTTAGATGAAGTATTGGGCGACGCCATGGGCGTGACAGGCTTAAGATTAAAAGGTAATGACGGCAAGACTAAAGAAATTGATGTGCATGGTGTATTCATTGCCATTGGCCATACGCCAAATACAGGTATTTTTGAAGGCCATCTAGAGATGAAACACGGCTACATTCAAATACAAAGTGGCACGCAAGGCAACGCCACACAAACCAGTGTTGAGGGTGTATTTGCAGCGGGTGATGTGGCAGACCATGTTTATCGTCAGGCGGTTACCTCGGCAGGCACAGGCTGTATGGCAGCGCTTGATGCCGAGAGGTTCATAGGCGAATAGTTCGTCATTATTAATAAGATTTTTCGGTATAATTCTGACTTTTAAGGCCACATAGCTCAGTTGGTAGAGCAAGGGATTGAAAATCCCTGTGTCCCTAGTTCAATTCTAGGTGTGGCCACCATATTCAATAAAAAGCGCACCTTTCGGTGCGCTTTTTATTTGTAAGTTTGTAAAGGCTTATACGCCCGGCATATAATTCATGACTAAACCAATAATGACTAAGGTTAGAAACGCACCAGCTAACATGGCCATAACGACACACACTTGGGTAATTGCACATTTGGGTGAGCCAATTTCTTGACCATCATATTTCATCATATTTATTTTCTCCTCAAGATAAAAAATAGTTGTTTTATTACTTCAATTTCAATATTAACATAATTGAAAACCTTGGCATGACTATCATTATTGGCTAATATTGATAGGATCAGTCATGAGCTTTTACCTTGGTTTTATTCTATATTATGTTTTAATTATATAATAAACTTGACATATTAGAATTTCATGATATAATATGTTTCATGTTGCCACTCTCCCCCAAGAATTATTCTCTCCTCAAGAGATAAGGTGGCAGCATACCTAATTAACTAAAAGACAAATAAAATGAAACTAATGATTATGATTAACACGATTGCACTGGCGCTATTATTAGCGGCAACAAGTGCGTCTGCTGAGGCTTCTAAGCCTTACGCTGTGTTTAATCCATTAGCAATGTTTGATCTTGTACCGAAAACACCTATGCAAAGAGCAGACAGTGCTTTTTATAACTACGGTAATAAGGGTTATGATTTTGTGGTTGAAGCGTTACCAATACCGGTGGCTAGTGTGCCACATCAAGTAGCGAGCTTAGACAAGCGTTAATAAACAACGGCCGCACTCATTGTGACCTTACCTGCTTGATCAAGTAAATCTTTACTTACTCTAATTTTTAATTGCTCATTTTTGGGCTTTGTACGCATGCGAGCAGTGAATTTCTGACCCTCAAAAGACAACTTAATACGATAACCCTGAAGCGACTTTAAAATTCTTTTTTGATAACCTACCTTCCAACAACCTGGTGCCATTGATTGACAAGGTTTGCTGACCCTTTCAATTTTGTAATTCATATAGATTGGCTCAATAGAATCAATGCTGGCATTAATCACGTGTGTTCTTGCAAATACATTGTTAGAGAGAAGGAATAGTGTTGCTAGGAGTGCTAAGATTCCTTTGTTGGGGTATTGCTTAACGTCTTTACGCATACTTTTTAGTCCTTGTAATGGAAATAAATTTACAATCTATATTATATAGTTCTAATATTATGGTATAATAATACTTAGAAGATCATATTCTCTCCCCCGAGATATATTGCATGATTTTCTAATAGGTAGTCGTTTTTTTTATTCTCCTCAAGTTTAGTTAGGCGGCTACCTCCTCCTCAAGATTTAAGCGCTTTACGGCAACCATAATAACAACATGCAAACACTTTGCAACACTATCATTAAAGCGTAATTTTATAATATACTGATTAAAGGCCAGAACTGGCCATAACATGATTACAACAGGGTTTTCTAGTGCAGTAGCTCTGGAGAAATATAGTCTTGTTTAGAAGGCTGTAGTGTTTCTTGGATAAGCAGAGTTCCTATGCGTACAAATTCGATAATTTCACTCAAGTCTTGTGCATTTTGTTCGTTATCGAGCACTTCGGCATCGAGTTTGGATATTTCACTAAAATCTTTAATCATTTCGAGTACGTCTTCATCGTTGGTAGAGATTTTTTGCAGCCCCAGACCGACTAAAAATCCTTGACACCACTGAATAAGTGTATCGGCTTGCTCTCTGAGCGCGCAATCTTCGTCTGCAATGAGTAGTTGAAAGTTTAGTGTGGCATCACTCAGCTGTAATAAGGTGTTGTTGTAGATTTGTGCGAGTTGTTCGTGAGCAGATTTTTCGCTAAGGTTGTTAAGGTCAATACTAACCAACACTTCCCCCAACCAATCGTCTAGAGCTAAGTCAGGTTTGATACAAGCAAAACCGCACAAAATACCATGTGCGCTGGCAATGGTATCATCGGTATTTAAATGGTGTAGGACGCTTTTAACATCGTCATAGTCAATTAAGTTATCCATGATTAGGATTTACCCGCTAAGATTTCCATCACCGCCATACGTACGGCGATACCGTTGGTAACTTGTTGTAAGATAACGGATTGATTACCATCAGCAACGGAAGAGTCGATTTCAACGCCACGATTGATTGGCCCTGGATGCATAACAATGGCATCTGGCTTTGCCAGTGTTAGGCGTTCAGCAGTTAGTCCGTAATTGTCAAAGTATTCTTGTTCGTTAGGAATATCAGCCTCTAGCATGCGTTCTTTTTGTAGGCGCAGCACCATGACCACGTCACAATCTTTTAAACCATCTTGGATATTATCAAAGCATTGAACCGAAGCGCAGCGATCAGAGCCATATTGTAAACCGGCCGGTGCAATCAAGCGAATATCTGTTGTGCCCAAAGTTTTTAGCGCTTGAATATCTGAGTGTGCCACACGTGAATGGACAATATCGCCAACAATGGCCACAGATAAGTTTTTAAAGTTCTGTTTGTGCTGACGAATGGTAAGCATGTCCAACAATGCTTGAGTTGGATGGGCGTTAGTGCCATCGCCAGCATTGAGAACAGCAACTCCTTGTAAATTTTCAGCCACGTGATGCGGTAAGCCACTTTGTTTGTGGCGAATCACAAACATGTCGATTCGCATGGCTTTAAGCGTGTGCATAGTATCGAGCAGGGATTCGTTTTTCTTGGTGGCCGAGTTGGCCAAGTCAACGTTGATGATATTGGCGCTGGTGCGTTTGCCTGCAATTTCAAAGGTATTTCGAGTACGAGTGGATGGCTCAAAGAATAAGTTAGCCACACTCATGTCATCAAGGGCTTTGGATTTTTTTAGATTACCGGCATCGTCAATTAGACCATCGGCGATATCAAGAATGTGAGTTAAATGCTCTTTGGAAAGACCTTCAAGACCTAATAAATGGATTAGCTTGCCCTCGGGGCTAAGTTGAACATCGTTGCTAATCAAATCTTTTTTCATTTAACCATGTTTGCAATATTAATTGTGCTGAGCGCTTATCAACCTCACCGCGCTCGGCGTTTGGATGATAATGGTTATATTTTAGTTGGTTTTT
>OCSI01000100.1_pt1 | contig 7545 bp, 6 predicted proteins | sample 1496131 | NCBI WGS metagenome assembly OCSI01 (sample SAMEA3143269, study PRJEB22397) | metagenome | reverse complement strand
CCTCTAATTGTCGGCGTACACCTTCTTTAATTTCTTTCTCTCCCAGCCTCAAACCCTTATTCTCGACTTCGTCTTGAATTCTACGTAGGGCTATTTTCATCAACTCTGCACCTACACGACTAACAGGAACACCTTTTGTTGCGCCAAAATTACGAATCCTTACATTTGGCACATCAACCGTATCCTTAAACCACTGAGTGTCAATTTTAAGCTGGGTGTTAATAAAGCTTAAATTCTTAATAACAACTCGAGCTTCAGTTTGTTTTTCAATTTTAACTGGTTCACCTTCAACGATATTCTGATTAGAGGGGCTTGATTTTGATTCTAAATTCTTAAGCAACGTCACTAAATTAACTTGGTTGTCGCTTTGTTCAAGCGTGAATAACAAACCATCAAACTCTAGACTTTCTAAAACAATCAAATCTAATGTACTCTCATCAGATTTTATTAAGCTTAAGTGATTTAAGACAAAAGCATTTTTATTCTTAAAATGTTCTGGGTTTCTCACTTCAACAAAATCAATGTTGACCTTGCCCGCTGATAAATCACTTCTAAACTCGGTAATATGCACAGGCGTTTTTAAGGACTGCTGTGCATAAGTTTCAATTGCGCTCTTAGTAATGCCATCAAAAAACAAAGTCATTGCACCAATAACAATCAGAACAAGTACAAATAAGTAAGTCAGTATTTTTTTCATGTTTATCCCAATTGTATTTCTAATAAAAATCGATCATCTGATACGTAAGGCACATTGATTTGATGCGGTGTCATCAAAACACCTTGCATCGCTTCTTGTGAAAAATGATTGCCCTTCATCAATAAATAGCGACCATTATCACACAATAAATGTTGAGTGAGTTTTAATGTTTTATCAACTTCAGCAAAGGCTCTTGAAGTAATTTGTGCAAAACAAGCTTGGGGTTTGAACACCTCAACTCGCTCATTAATGACGCTAAGGTTGTCAAGCTGTAACTGGGTTTTTACAAATTGCATAAATCGACATTTTTTACCAATACTGTCAAGTACACTCACCGAAAGATCTGGTTTCATAATAGCCAAGACGATACCAGGCAAGCCTGCGCCTGCGCCCACATCTAGAAGTGGGTCGTTATTAATATAAGGCAAGATCGACAAACTGTCGAGTAAGTGTTTTTTAACGCCCAGTTGTGGATCTCGAATAGCGCTGAGATTATAGGTTTTATTCCACTTAGTCATTAATTCAAGATAACTTAACAACTGCTCAGTTTGTTGATCCTTTAATGACAGATCCATCTGCTCAGCACCGCTTAGCAAGATTTGTCGAAGTTCGCTCATGAAGCTACTTTATAAGTTTTCAAATAAACCAATAAAATAGAAATAGAAGCTGGTGTCACACCCTGAAGTCGGCTAGCTTGGCCAATGGTTTCTGGGCGATGAAGACTTAACTTTTGCCTAACTTCTGCCGAGAGCGCCTGAATAGTATTGTAGTCCATTGATTCTGGCAAACGTGTGTCTTCATTCTTTCGGTATTTTTCAATCTCATCAAGCTGACGCTTAATATAACCTTCATACTTCACTTGATTTTCTACTTGCTCAATCAACAATCGATCTTGTAAAAAAGGCTGGGCTGATTCAATCTTGCTGAGTAGTTGATAATTAACCTTAGGTCGTTTTAACAGTGTTTCTAGATTGTATTCATGATTTAATTTAGTACCTAATACATCACTTGCTTGCTGATCATCTGCTTGCACCCAAGTTGTTTTTAAACGTTGTTTTTCTTTCGAAATCACATCATATTTCTTCTCAAAAGCATGCCAACGATCATCACCAATCAAACCTAATTCTCTAGCTTTGGGCGTTAGGCGCTCATCGGCATTGTCTTCTCGTAAAAGAAGTCGATACTCAGCACGTGAAGTAAACATACGATACGGTTCATTGGTGCCTTTGGTAATCAAATCATCTACCATCACCCCAATATAACTCTCATCACGTTTTGGGTGCCACGGATCTTTAGCTTGTACAGCGCAAGCGGCATTCACGCCAGCCAATAAACCTTGAGCTGCAGCTTCTTCATAACCGGTGGTGCCGTTAATTTGCCCGGCAAAATACAGGCCGGATATTTTTTTCACTTCTAAGGTTTGCCTCAACCCACGTGGATCAAAAAAATCATACTCAATCGCGTAGCCTGGACGAATAATCTGCGCATTTTCAAAACCTCTAATCGAGCGAATAAATTCAACTTGTACTTCATACGGCAATGAAGTGGAAACACCGTTTGGGTATACCTCATTCGTGGTCAAGCCTTCAGGCTCAACAAAGATTTGATGTGAATCACGTTCAGCAAAACGCACCACTTTATCTTCAATTGATGGGCAATATCTCGGACCGACACCCTCAATGTTACCGGTATACATGGGTGAGTCTTTTAAACCCTCACGAATGAAGTCATGAGTTTTTTCATTGGTATGGGTAATGTAACAGGGGATCTGCTGTGGATGGTCTGATGCTTTACCCATATAAGAGAAAGTCGGCAATGGGGTGTCGCCAGGCTGTGCTTGCAATACGCTAAAGTCAATCGTGCGACCATCCAATCTTGGTGGTGTGCCTGTTTTTAACCTTCCTACGCCGAGATCATAAGCCCTCAGTGTTCTTGATAGCGGGTTAGAAGGTGCATCGCCGGCACGCCCACCCTCAAAATTAGATTGACCAATATGAATAACGCCACCCAAAAACGTACCTGAAGTGAGGATGACTTTATCAGCATAAAAATTCAAACCCATTTGGGTCTTGATGCCTTTAATCACATCGTTTTCAATAATGAGGTCATCAACCGCTTGCTGGAATAAAGATAAGTTTTCCTGATTCTCTAAAATATAACGAATCGCTGCTTTATACAAAACACGGTCTGCTTGTGCTCGCGTTGCACGTACGGCAGGACCCTTAGAGGCATTTAAAGTTCTAAATTGAATGCCAGATTTGTCAATAGCAGTTGCCATTGCGCCACCCATAGCATCAATTTCTTTGACCAAATGGCCTTTACCAATTCCACCAATCGCAGGGTTACAGCTCATCTGACCAAGCGTTTCAATATTATGCGTAATTAACAACGTATTCACACCCATACGTGCAGAAGCCAAGGCAGCTTCTGTACCAGCATGGCCACCGCCAATCACGATTACTGAATAATGTTTATTGATTTGCATGATTTATTGTATCACCTGAAAAACAAAAAAGGCCCGTTATAAAAACGAGCCTTTCAAGCTTGATGCTTAGATGCTTACGTAATGTTAGCGTCTAACTCACCTGAAGCGTATCTTTGACTCATTGTGTCTAATGAAGATACTTTGATTTTATCTGCATTACCTGCAGAACCAAATGCTTCAAAACGTGCTGCACAAATATCAGACATTGCTGCCGTTGAATCTTTTAAGAATTTACGTGGATCGAAGTTTGATGTGTTTTCAATCAAATGACGACGAACTGCACCAGTTGATGCCATGCGTAAATCTGTATCGATGTTTACTTTACGCACACCATTCTTAATGCCTTCTTGAATTTCTTCTACTGGAACGCCATAAGTTTGGCCCATATCACCACCATGTGAGTTGATGATTTCTAACCAGTCTTGCGGCACTGAAGAAGAACCATGCATCACTAAGTGAGTGTTTGGTAAACGTGCATGAATCTCTTTAATACGGTCAATACGCAACACATCACCTGTCGGCTCAGCCGTAAATTTATAAGCACCGTGTGAAGTACCAATCGCGATTGCTAACGCATCAACGTTGGTTGCTTTAACGAAATCTGCCGCTTCTTCAACTGAAGTTAACAACATATCAAGGTCTAATTTACCTTCAGCGCCATGGCCATCTTCTTCGCCCATCATGCCAGTTTCTAATGAACCTAAACAACCTAATTCACCTTCTACTGAAACACCGCCTGCGTGTGCCATCTTCACAACTTCAGCAGTGACTGCAACATTGTATTCAAAGCTAGCTGGTGTTTTCATGTCAGCTTCTAAAGAGCCATCCATCATTACTGATGAAAAGCCTGATTGAATCGAACGCAAACAAATATCTGGCTCAGAACCATGATCCTGATGCATTACCACTGGAATATGTGGATACATCTCAGTTGCTGCAATAATTAGGTGACGTAAGAACGGCTCACCCGCATATGAACGTGCACCTGCAGAACCCTGCATAATTACTGGGCTGTTAGTTTTATCAGCCGCTTGCATGATTGCATGCACTTGCTCCATGTTGTTAACGTTAAACGCCGGCATGCCGTAACCATTTTCTGCCGCGTGATCTAGTAATTCTCTTAATGAAATTATCATATATTTGCTCCTTTCTTATTTTACTATTTTAATAATTAGCATCACCCACACGAAGAATCTTCATCATGTTGGTTCCACCTGATTTGTCTTTATACATTCCTTTGGTCAATACTACCAAATCTCCGTCTTCTACAACCTCGTTTTTTATCAGTGTTTCGATCACTGTTTCATTTACTTGAGACCAGTCATTAGCACCGGACTTTTCAATACCGCACGGGTAAACACCGCGATAAAGTGTTACTTTACGTAATGTCTGGATGCTATCACTCATTGCAAAAATTGAAATATTTGAACTCATTCTTGACATCCACATGGCTGTTTTTCCAGTTTCTGTGAGTGCTGCAATCACCTTAACGCCTAAATGATTAGCCGCATACATAGTACTCATAGCAATTGTCTCATCAATGCCTTTGAAGTGTTCGTGTAATCGATGATGGGAAACTTTAGCAATTGGATTTTTTTCAGTTTCTAGGCAAACATCGTGCATGGTTTTTACCGCATTTTCAGGGTAGTCTCCAGCTGCTGTTTCTGCTGAAAGCATCACTGCATCAGTGCCATCAAGCACAGCATTTGCCACATCAAACACTTCTGCACGTGTTGGAATAGGGTTCTCGATCATTGACTCAAGCATCTGCGTTGCAGTAATAACAATACGATCATTTGATCTGGCTAATTTAATTAATCTTTTTTGCTGTGCTGGTAGTTGAGCATCACCAATCTCAACACCTAAATCACCACGAGCCACCATAATGCCAGCTGATTCTTCAATAATATCTAAAATAGTCTCTTCAATTAAGGCTTCAGCTCGCTCGATCTTTGAAATAACGCCCGCATCTGAACCTGCCTCTTGTAATAATTGCTTGGTTTCACGCACATCATCGCCACTAACAGGGAATGAAAGTGCCACATAATCAGCTTTTGCCTTGGCGGCAATGAAAATATCTTTTTTGTCTTTTTCAGTCAATGCATTTGCTGATAAGCCGCCGCCGCGAAGATTGATGCCTTTTTTATCAGACAAGACACCACCTTGTGTTACCACGGTATTGATCTTGTTGCCTTCAATACTAATCACTTCTAAAACAATCTTGCCATCATCTAGTATCAACACATTGCCAGTTTTAACTTCTTGAGGTAGCGTTTTGTAAGCAATACCAACAGATTCTTGATTGCCTAACAATCCATCCATATCAGCATCTAGGGCAAAAGAATCGCCATTGTTCAGCTGGATCTTTATGCCATCTTTAAAAGAAGCAATGCGAATTTTAGGACCTTGAAGATCCATCAATACACCTATGTAGGTATTATTAGCTTGTGCCCATTCGCGCACTGCTTTAACTCTGCCTAAATGCTCTTCTTCTGACCCGTGTGAGAAATTAATGCGAACCACGTTCACACCTGCCGCTAGAATATTTTCTAGTACGCCTTCTTTATCCGTTGCTGGACCGAGTGTTGCTAATATTTTGGTTCTTCTTGACAAGTGCTACTCCGCTGCTCTTTGTTCTAAAATTTCTACGGCTGGTAATTTTTTACCTTCTAAAAACTCCAAGAAAGCACCACCACCAGTTGAAATATAGCTAATTTTATCTTCAATACCATACTTATCAACTGCTGCTAGAGTGTCACCACCGCCTGCAATTGAAAAGGCATCAGACTCGGCAATCGCCATAGCCACTGTTTTTGTGCCGCCTTCAAACTGGTCGAACTCAAATACGCCTACTGGGCCGTTCCAAACAATGGTACCAGCATTTTTCATGATCTCTGCTAATTCAGCCGCTGAATCTGGGCCAATATCAAACATCATATCATCATCAACTACCGCATCAGATGCCTTAGTCTCTGCTGGTGTATCTTCTGAAAATTCCTTGCCACAAACCACATCAGTTGGCACTGGAATTTCACAGTCTTCCATCAATTTTTTAGCCGTTGGAATTAAATCATGCTCACACAATGATTTACCAACGTTATGGCCTTGTGCTGCAATAAAGGTATTAGCAATACCGCCACCAACAACCAATTGATCAACAATCTTAGACAAAGATTCTAATACGGTTAATTTAGTAGACACTTTAGAGCCACCAACAATCGCTACCATTGGGCGCTTAGGATTGTCTAATGCTTTTCCTAATGCTTCCAACTCACCCGATAATAACGGGCCAGAACAAGCAATGGGTGCATACTTAGCCACACCATGAGTTGAGGCTTGTGCGCGATGCGCGGTACCAAAAGCATCCATTGCAAAAATATCACACATCGCTGCCATACGCTTAGACAAGTCATCGCCATTTGCCATTTCACCTTCATTAAAACGAACATTCTCACAAAGCACCACTTCGCCGTCGTTCATTTCAACACCGTCTAACCAATTAGTTTCTAAGCGAACATTAACGCCTAATAACTCTGTTAAACGATCAGCAACCGGTTGCAAAGTAAATTCGTCACTGGCTTCGCCTTCAGTTGGACGACCACGGTGAGACATTAACATGACTTTAGCACCTTGTTTCATCGCCATTTCAATGGTTGGTAATGAGGCTTTAATTCGTTTGTCACTGGTAACCACGCCATCTTTGATAGGTACGTTAAGATCCTGACGGATTAGCACTCTCTTTGAGCTTAGATCTAAATCTGATAAATTGATAACTGACATAATAATTCTCCTGCTTATTTATGCTTACTAAACAACAGACTGATCAATAATTTTAATCAAAGTCTGTTCAACTGGGTCAATCAGTGATGATAATTCATCAGCATCTGACAGTTGAGTAATATGTTTAGAGGGTAGTGCTAATCCAACTTTGGTAGCGCCATCCTGTGTATATACCGAAATTCGGCATGGCAATACTGTTGCCAAATTCATATCCTTCTCCAGGATATCTTTTGCAACCTTCGGGTTACAAACTTCAAACACGTGACATTCTTCTGTCAACTCATGGCCTTTACCAGCCAGCGTTTGTTTAATATCGTAAGAATGCAAAATTCCAAACTGATTGTTTGGAACGGCTTCTTTTAATTTTTCAATCACCTCATTAATACCAAGGGATGAATCTTTAATATATAAGTCTGACATAAAAACACGGCCCGCCTAAGCGAGCCGTAATTTTTGTTAATTAAGCTATATGCTCAACTAAACGAAGCATGTTACACGTGTAACCATACTCGTTATCGTACCAAGAAACAACCTTAACAAATGTATCGTCAAGTGCAATACCGGCATTTGCATCAAAAATTGA
>OCSI01000098.1_pt1 | contig 7590 bp, 7 predicted proteins | sample 1496131 | NCBI WGS metagenome assembly OCSI01 (sample SAMEA3143269, study PRJEB22397) | metagenome | reverse complement strand
CCGGATCCATTTCACCAAAAGTCTGCTCATGCTCTGAAGGCTGAAAAATTGCGTCCCAACCAAAATTAAGTGAGCCTCTTGGTTTGACGATTACACCTTTCACTTTTCCTTCAAACAAATACATAGATTTACCATTATTGGTATATCCTAAACAACAAACGGCCTGGGCGGACTTATCTTTAAATTGAGATAAAGCACTTACCATTCCCGCCAAACCAAGGTTCTCTATAAACCACTTGACGAGTGGTCCGGGAAGTTCATTCCATGCTTTAAAATACAGTGATGTGTCTTCAACGATCACTGGAGCATGAATGTGTTCGTATGCCTGCTTCAGTTTATGTTTTACCAGTTCCTGGAGATCAGTAGTTTGGATTTCCTGTAAATCCAGCTCTAATGGAGTTAACCGGTATTCCAATAACTCAGATAACTCACTTAGTTTATTGGGATTTGAGGTTGCAAAGTGGAGATTCAAGAGAAAATCAGGCCAGTGCGGTGTAACGGACGATTCGTTTGTATTTAAACTGAGAAATGAATTCTTTGACAGATTTACTGCAAATAATGGATTCTACAAACAAGCATTTAGAGGTGCGAGGTTTGCGTTTTTAATGGTTTTTGCATTTGACAAAGCACGGGGTAGAACACTCCAAACATAAAATTCGGTGGTACGCAGCTTATTCCAGTAAAACTGAGCTTCTTCATTTTCCTCCAGCAATTCTGCCTGAGAAGTTGCTTCAGCAAGCAAGGCTTTCCATTTTTGCTGAGCTGAATCAGCCTGTTTGAGCAGATAAAAACAACACAGTACATCGCCCATCAAATCCAGCATATTGACTGCATAAAGGACATAACCGTCTTTTCCCTGTTCTTCTCCAATTTTTTTCAAACCGGCAATGCTTTCCTGCATCAATGTCCGGTAACTTTCCCATTCTGCAACCCAGCCGGCGAGTTCATCTTCTGGAGCATGATTGTCAAACCAGCTCAATTCCTGTTCAAGAACTTTGAGCAACTGTCCTTTTTTGGCAGCAAATTTTCTGCTAACAAGATCAAGAGCCTGAATTCCATTTGTGCCTTCATAAATCGAGGCGATTTTCTGGTCACGTGCATTTTGCTCAAGCGGAAAATCCTGTGTAAATCCAACACCACCCAAAACCTGAATGCCGATCCGCGCCACGTCAAATCCCTGATCAGTACCGAATGCTTTGCAGACTGGAATATGTAGGTCAAGCAAGTCTTGATATTTTTCGCGTGATTCTTCCGGACCATGATGCGCCATGTCCGTGTACCATGCTGTCGTGTACATCAGGGCACGCAGTCCTTCCGTTACGGCTTTCATCTGCATCAGCATTCTGCGCACATCCGGGAACTCAATGATTGCAGCTTTTTCACCAGGATGAATTGCAGATGGTCCCTGAGTACGTTCTTTTGCATATGCCCATGCATTTTGCACAGCTGCACCTGCTCCGGCAAGTCCCTGCAAACCGACGAGTAAGCGGGCTTCATTCATCAGCTGGAACATTTGCGCCATACCGATATTTTCGGCTTTCAGCAAATAGCCGTGACAACTTGCATTATCTCCAAATGAGAGTAAGCAAGTTGGTGATCCGTTGATCCCCATTTTATGTTCAATGCTGATCACCTTCACATCATTCGGTGTTCCATCCATTCGAATTTTAGGAACTATAAAAAGGCTGATGCCTTTAGTTCCTTCAGGGGCATCTGTGGTGCGTGCCAGCAGCAGATGGATGATGTTTTCCGCCATATCATGGTCACCGTTTGTGATAAACTGTTTTGTACCTTTTATCAGGTAGTGTCCAGCTTCCTGTTTTGTAGCACTGGTGGCAGCATCGCCGACTGCACTTCCGGCCTGAGGTTCTGTCAGACACATCGATCCGGACCACTTGCCGCCGAACATTTTTTCGCAAAAGGTGATTTTTTGTTCTTCTGAACCAAAAGTGTAAATCAGGTTTGCCGAACCGGATGTGAGTGATGCGCCGATGGTAAATCCCTGGTTTGCCGCCAATTGGGTTTCTTTAGCAATCATAGAAATCACTTCCGGAAGTCCTTGTCCTCCATATTCGGGAGGCATATTCATGCTCAACCAACCACCCTCGCCAAGTTGTTTCCAGGCATTTGCAAAACCATCTGGAGTTACCACAGAGCCATTTTCTATTCTACAACCCTGGCGGTCTCCATTTTCGTTGAGGGGGCCAAGTACCTGTTCCGAAAAAGTACTGGCCTCGTTGATAATCATTGTAAACATCTCTTCGTCAAATTCAGCAAAGTCTGGAAGTTCACACAATTTTCCGGCTTTCAAAGTTTCGTTAACCACGAATTGAAGCTCTCTGCGGTCGACTTGATATTCGGTGCTGCTCATGATGTTTTTTGAGTTTAAAAGAGGATAGGATCGGTTTTGAGATTCATATTTTGATCTGTCTGATGTTCCGGTTATTGACTGACTAAAAAGGAATCAGTCTATTTTCTGAAATATAATTGAGGCATTTGTACCACCGAAACCAAAGGCATTTGACATTGCAACGCGCATTTCTTTTGACTTTCCGGTATTCGGTGTCACATCCAAATCACATTCCGGATCCAAATTTTCGATATTGATAGTTGGCGGAATAAAATTATGGTGTAAAGCTTTAATGGAAAAGATTGCTTCAATTGCTGCTGCAGCTCCGAGAAGATGTCCGGTCATGGATTTGGTTGAACTGATAGAAAGTTGCTGGGCGGCTTTTTCTCCCAAGGCCATTTTTATGGCTCTTAGTTCGTTAAGGTCACCGACTGGGGTTGATGTACCGTGAGCATTGACATAATCAATTTCCTCTGGAGCCAAACCGGAATCTTTGAGGGTCATTTTCATGGCTCGCGCGGGGCCTTCTGATGAGGGAGATGTCACATGGTGTGCGTCTGAACTGAAACCGTATCCTGTTATTTCACAGTAAATACGTGCTCCCCGTGCTTTGGCAAATTCGTAGTCTTCAAGAATTAGCATCCCTGAACCTTCGCCCATGACGAACCCGTCACGGTCTTTGTCGAAAGGCCGGCTTGCTTTCTGTGGATCATCATTTCTGGTACTTAGAGCATGCATTGACGCAAAACCTGCAATACCGAGTGGTGTCACACTTGATTCCGCACCGCCTGAAATTACAACTTTTGCATCACCACGTTCAATAGTTCGGGCTGCAGTGCCAATTGCGTGATTGGAAGATGCACAAGCTGAAACGGTGCAGGCGGTGTAACTTTTGGCTCGAAAAAGAAGTGAGACATATCCCGGTGCCAAATTACTTAAAGTCATCGGGATAAAAAACGGGCTGACACGTTTGGGGCCGTGCTCTTCAATAATTTTGGAGTATCGTTCTATACAGCCCAGTCCACCAATTCCGACGCCCATTGAAACACCTACTTCTTCTTCAAGATCTTCAGTGATCTCCAAGTTTGCGTCAAGCAAAGCTTCCTGTGTGGCACCAATTGAATACTGAATGAACAGATCCATTTTTTTGGCTTCTTTGATCGGAATGATTTCAGGCAGCTGGAAATTTTTTATTTCACCTGCAATCTGACAACGGAATAATTCAGGATCAAAATGAGTGATCCGGTCTATTCCAGATTGTCCAGTGGTGCAGGCCTCCCAGGAAGAGGAGACATCATTTCCGAGAGGGGACATGCACCCGAGTCCCGTCACTACAACGCGGTTTCCCATGCTCTTTCAGATTGATTACGTGAAATGATGACAAGCACGATTATTTGTTAACTGTGCCACGTCTTCATTTAAAGTTTTTTATCGTTACTCAGGCTTTGGATTCAGCTATGAAATCCACTGCAGACTGAACGGTGGTAATTTTTTCTGCAGCCTCATCAGGAATATCTACCTCAAACTCCTCCTCCAGAGCCATCACCAGTTCTACAGTATCCAATGAGTCTGCATCTAAATCTTCAATGAAATGTGAACTCATTTTGATTTCTGATTCATCCTTACCTAATTGCTCACTTATGATTTGGATGACCTTAGCTTGTATTTCTTCCATTATATATTTTGATTAAAGGTTTGAAAAATTAATTAAACGAGGTTTATTTTTTGTCAGGTATTAAAAAAAATCAACCCTGTTTTTGCAAGTACTAATGTTTAGTACATTCCTCCATTCACATGCAGAATAGTTCCGGTAATGTACGAAGCCTCTTTTGAGGCCAAAAAAGCAACTGCATTAGCAATATCTTCTGCATCTCCCATCCGGCCCAAAGGAATTTGCTGCAGGATTACTTCCTGCTGACTTTCATTGAGAGCTTGCGTCATTGCTGTATCTATAAATCCCGGGGCAACAGCATTGACTGTAATTCCCCGGACACCAACTTCACGGGCCAGTGACTTGGTAAAACCAACCAGAGCAGATTTAGTTGAACTATAATTAACCTGTCCCGGGTTTCCAGTAAAGCCGACCACAGAAGAAATATTAATAATTTTCCCAGTACGCTGCTTTACCATTAGCCGGATCACTGCTTTGGTAACATTGAACACTCCATTGAGATTGACATCAATTACTTTTGACCACTGCTCCGATTTCATGCGCAGAAACAGATTGTCCTGCGTTATTCCTGCATTGTTGACTAAAATATGAATTCCACTCAGTTCATCGGTTATATTTTTAACCATCGCATCAATGGTTTCAATATTTGTTACATCTACCTCAAAAGTCATGCATTTACGGCCCAATGCTTCCACTTCTCCACGCACTTCCGCAACATCCGGACTCATATCCGCCAACACGATATCTGCTCCGGACCCTGCTAATTTTAAGGCAATAGTTTTACCAATACCCCTTCCAGCTCCAGTTATAAGTGCAGTCTGGCCTTCAAAATTCATGGCAGTTTCTGTAGTTTTATTGACAGTTAAACTCTTCTGTTGAGCAGATGTAATTGTTGCAGATTTTCTTTCTGACAAAGATACATCAGCGGATTTTAAAATAAATAATCAGCGTAAATACAAACAGCCAAATTGATTTGAGATGCATGTGCCAAATAACGCGGCTGTTAACTTCCTGAGGATTTAACAGCTTATTCTCTTCAGGAACAGGATCTATTCCAAGTTTATTCTGCAACATTATCCAAACAGAGACAACTTCTTGTTTCTTTTCAGAATAAGTCCACAGGCGTTGAAGATGATGATGGTATGGTGAGCGTAAAAAAAAGCGATATCGCTCAGCAGTAGGCCTGCCTTTCCGCCACACTATGAACCTGAAAAATGTACGTTGAATGATAGAGGAAAGTACTGAAAATACAAAAACTCCACCTACAATCGGTAAAAATAATTCTGCTTTTACAAAAATGAACATAGCTGAAACCATGCTGCCCAATGCAAGTGCCCCCAAGTCGCCCATGTAAATCAATGCTGGCGGAGAATTGTATTTTAGAAAAGCAACACCTGCACTAATGACCAGGGCAGAGAGAACTGCTAATTCCTTGATATCATGTGAAAGACTTGGGATCTTCAGCCTTGCCGCAAATTCTGGGTCTCCTCCTATGTAGGCCACAAGTCCGACAAACATGGCACAAGTCATCAAGGGTACAGTTGCCAGAGAGTCCATGCCGTCTGTCAAGTTAACTGCATTTGCTCCACCAACGATGATGATGGTCATGAATGGAATAAAAAGATATTTTGGCAAGTAAGGATATGCTGTTTTCAGCGGTACGAGTGGTACTGTTAAATGTCCATCAATATCGACAAACAAATATAAACCGGTAACTACCAGCAGTGAAACAGCAAATTGAGCAGTCAGTCGCCATCGTCCGCTAATTCCATCTGCTTTTTCACTAAATGCTTTTCTGGTTTCATGTCCGGACTCAACGCGCCGCTTGTTGATGACTTTTGCTATATCGTCAACTGCTCCGATAATGCCAAACGAAAGCATGATCACCAACAGAGCCAGAACGTATTGATTCAGATTGCACCAGAGTAATGCTCCAAGCAAAATGCCCATAATCAAAACGCCGCCGCCCATGATGGGAGGTGCTCCCGTGTAAGGCTTTATATCAGCAGGAGTTGTGATAAAATCAGAAGTAATTCCTCGTTTCCTGAAAGCCCTGATTACACTCGGCATCACCCACACTATTAAAAAATAGGCAGTCAAAAAAGCCATACCACCGCGAAAAACGACAGACTTAAAAATCTGATATTGCCAAATTGAATGCAGAAGTGCAGCCAGCATTTCAGTCCTAAAATGTCATAAGTTCTTTTTCCTTTGCAGTGACTAACTCATCTACCATGTTAGTATGCTTATCTGTAACTTTCTGGACGTGATCCTGCGCCACTTTTTCTTCGTCCTGTGAAATGAGCTTATCCTTTTCCATTTGTTTCAAGTTGTCATTCCCTTCTCTGCGAACATTGCGTACTGCAATTTTCGAGTCCTCTCCAATTTTTTTGATCTGTTTTACGTAATCCTTTCGTCTCTCTTCAGTGAAAGGTGGAGTAACCGCACGAATGATATTTCCATCATTGGAGATACTGAAACCAAGGTTTGCGGCCTGCAAACTACGCTCAATTTCTTTGATCATAGTTTTTTCCCAGGGACTGATTGCCAACATCTGTGGTTCAGGAGTAGATATGTTTGCCACCTGATTAACAGGAGTTGGATTTCCGTAATATTCAACCTTGACTGCATCTAACATTGCAGGTGAAACACGTCCTGCATGAATACCGCTGAGATCCACTTTAAGACTCTCAATGGTAATATCCATCTTATGATCAACCATTTCTTCAACTTCCTGTGTGTTTTCCATAGTCATGAGCCTCTTTACTTGATCAGTGTTCCAACGGTTTCTCCGCAAACAGCCCTGAGGATTGCGTCAGGTTCCTGGTAGTCCAGGACCAAAATGGGGAGTTGATTATCTCTGCAAAAAGCAATGGCCGTTGCGTCCATCACTTTCAGATGTTTTTTGAGAACTTCGTCGTAATTTAACACATCGTAACGAACCGCATCAGAGTGGAGCTTGGGATCTTTGTCATAAACCCCATCAATTTTTGTTGCTTTTATGACAATTTCGGCACCCACCTCAGAAGCACGTAATACTGCAGCTGTATCTGTAGTAAAAAATGGATTTCCCGTTCCGGCGGCAAAAATCACTACTCGTTTTTTTTCCAAATGCCGGTCAGCTCTGCGTTTGATGTAAGGTTCCGCAATTGCGTTCAGCTCAATGGCTGATAAGACGCGAGTTAAAATACCTCGCTGTTCCAGCATTTCCTGCAGGCAGATACTGTTGATCACTGTAGCCAGCATTCCCATATGATCTCCGGCAACTCGGCCAACATTACCTTCAGCAGATTTGGATCCACGAAAAATGTTTCCTCCTCCAATCACAATCCCAACTTCTACACCAAGGTTGTGAATGGAGATTACACTTTCAGCCAGTGCCCTAATAGTATCATAATCAAACCCGGTACCGCGTTTCCCACCCAGAGTTTCTCCGCTCAGTTTAAGTAGAATACGTTTGTATTTAGGACTCATACAGGTAGTCTAGAACTGGAATTTAGCAAAGTTGTTGAAATTAATTTTAACTCCAAGTTCCTTTGCAGTATTTTCAACCAATTGACTCACAGAA
>OCSI01000092.1_pt1 | contig 7746 bp, 5 predicted proteins | sample 1496131 | NCBI WGS metagenome assembly OCSI01 (sample SAMEA3143269, study PRJEB22397) | metagenome | reverse complement strand
TTGACACTAAGAACTCTACTGACACTAACGCTTCTGGCGCTGCTGACGGTTCTGCAACTGGTGTTGCTGATGCTAACGCTAAAGGTACTGCTGATGCATACGCTAAAGGCGCTGCTGATGCATACGCTAAAGCTCAAGCTGACGCTTACGCTAAAGGTTTTGCTGATGCACAAGCTACAGGTACTGTAACTGAAGTTGCTAAGTAATTTATTACTTAACCTTGCTAGCATCGTCTAGTGGACTAAGCCTCGCTTAGACCGCTAAACAAGCCAAGCTAAAACCACCCGAGAGGGTGGTTTTTTATTGGGCGATTGTAAATTTATATACCGCCAATATTTATTCACTTTTTTCATTTCAATTCATTATAATTGCCACCTGAATATTGATATTTTGTTGGTATTCTTTTCCTCTTTTTTTATAATTAAATACATGGAGATAACTATGAAAACATTAGTACAAGCAGTAGCAATCGCTACCGTAGTTGCAGCAACTTCTGCATCTGCATTTTTCGGCAATAACAACAATGGTTGGGGTGGTAACAACTCTAACTGGGGTCCTTTCAATGGCGGCAACAACATGGGTCCATTCGGCGGTGGTTCTAACATGGGTCCATTTAACGGTGGTTCTAATGCTGGTCCTTTCTCAGGTGGCAACAACTTCGGCCCATTCGGCGGTGGTTCTAACATGGGTCCTATGAATGGCGCTCAAAACTGGGGTCCTTTCAAAGGTGGTAACAACTGGATGAACAACACTGACTTTGGTCTTAAGTTTGACACTAAGAACTCTACTGACACTAACGCTTCTGGCGCTGCTGACGGTTCTGCTTCTGGTACAGGTGATGCTAACGCTACAGGTACTGCAGACGCTTACGCTAAAGGTGTTGCTGATGCAACAGCTAAAGGCCAAGCAGACGCTTACGCTAAAGGTTATGCAGATGCAATGGCTTCAGCCACGGGAAGCAACGCTCCTGCTGCTGCAAAATAATTAATTTTTAAAATTAGTTAATAAAAAGAGGTGCTTAAGCGCCTCTTTTTTTTCGTCTATTGTTAATATATTATAAAATCATAATATAATTAGTGTATAATACATGCAAAAGCAATTTTTTATTTTGGGGAATATGAAATGAACAACATGACAAAAACAATATTTACAATCACTTTATTAGCTTCTAGCATTGCTAGTGCATCACCATGGATGCCATGGGACAACAACACTAATAATGGTGGCGATAATTTAATTGACTCTTGGATGCCATGGGGCTCTAACTCTAATTCCAACTCAAGTTCTAATTTTGGTCCATTTAACTCGGGATCAAATTGGGGTCCGTTTAATTCAGGCTCTAACTGGGGCCCATTTAACTCGGGATCAAATTTCGGTCCGATGGACGGCATGACTAACTGGGGTCCGATGAATTCAGACGCTGATTGGGGTCCAATGAGTACAGCCAATAACTGGGTAAATGATACTGATATCGGTTTTTATTTAAAAACTAATAACAAAACCGAAAGTACTGGTTATGCAAGAGCAGATGGTAAGTATGTTGGCGAATTACAAAATCGTCTAACTGGTCAAGGTAAAAATTATGCGACAGGTAATGCTGATCAATACTATAAAGGTCAGATTGACAACCGTGGTCAAACAAGAGGCGAGGGTCGTTTTGAAGGTTATGGTAGACAAGGTTACTTAGGTTATGTGCCTACTAATGGTAACTATTTCCCTGCACCCGCTTACTAGTCAAATAAAACACCAAATTAACTGATTTTTAGATTGACTCAAATCTAGATTCCGTTATAATTTCTCTTTTATTCCTCGATAGCTCAGCTGGTAGAGCAATGGACTGTTAATCCATTTGTCGGTGGTTCGAGCCCACCTCGAGGAGCCAATTAAATAAAGGCCTATCCTATGCGATAGGCTTTTTTTATGTCTGATTGAAAACACTGGATTCCCAATGGGCGCCCATTTTTCATAATTTAGCTTGTTACTGTATAATTTAACATCATGATGTTGTCACCTAAAAATCTCCATGCCTATCCCAAATTTTGGCCTCATAAGAAAGGGCTTGTGCCTGCGCCATTGTTGCCGATGTCTCGCAAGGAGATGGATGAGTTGGGCTGGGATTGCTGCGATATTATTATCGTTACCGGGGATGCGTATGTAGATCATCCGAGTTTTGGTATGGCGATTATTGGTCGTCTATTAGAGTCTCAAGGATTTCGTGTGGGAATTATTTCTCAGCCTGATTGGCATTCTGCAGATGCCTTTCGTCAGCTAGGAAAGCCTAGTTTATTCTTCGCTGTTGCGTCGGGTAATATGGACTCTATGGTGAATCATTACACGGCTGAGAAAAGACCACGTTCTGATGATGCTTATACTGCTGGCGCTATGTCGGGAAAGCGTCCTGATCGTGCGACGACTGTTTATACTCAGCGTGCTAAGGAGGCCTACAAAGGTATTCCTGTTATTATTGGCGGCATTGAAGCCAGTTTAAGGCGTATTGCACAATATGATCACTGGTCACAAACCATTCGCCGTTCCATTCTGCCTGACTCCAAGGCAGATTTACTGCTTTTTGGTAATGCTGAACGTGCCGTCGTTGAAGTTGCGCACCGAGTTGCGGCGGGTGAAGATATTAAGCAAATCACTGATATTCGTGGTACGGCTTATATGCGACAAGGCATTCCTGAAGGCTGGACAGTTTTAGATTCAAGCGAAATTGATGCTGATAAGAGCTTGGTTCATCCACAAACGGACCCTTATGCAGATACATCTGCTAAGGATAAGCAGGGTTGTGGCGATAAGAATAACCAGACCAAGCCTAGTAAAATTGACCCCAATCAGGGGGCGGTTCAGGTGATTGATTTTGACCATCGAACCAAAGGTTTAAAACGAGAAAATACGGTTATTCGCTTACCTTCTTTTGAACAAGTGGCAAAAGATCGCTATTTATATGCACACACGTCACGTGTCTTTCACCTAGAAACAAATCCGGGCAATGCGAGAGCTCTAGTGCAGCGCCATGGTGAGCGCGATGTTTGGTTAAATCCACCGCCAATTCCCTTGTCAATGGAAGAGTTTGATAGTGTATTTGAATTGCCTTATACGCGTAAGCCGCATCCAGCTTATGGCAAGCTGAAAATTCCTGCCTTTGACATGATTCGTTTTTCAATTAATATTATGCGTGGCTGTTTCGGTGGTTGTACTTTTTGTTCTATTACCGAGCATGAAGGGCGCATTATTCAAAGTCGCTCTGAAGACTCTGTGATTCGTGAAATTGAGACTATCCGCGATACAGATGAAGAATTTAAGGGCAATATTTCTGACCTCGGTGGCCCAACGGCTAACATGTATCGCCTGCAATGTAAGGATCCTAAGATAGAGACTGCTTGTCGTCGCCTTAGCTGTGTCTATCCTGGTATTTGCCCAAATCTGGGGACCGACCATAAGCCACTGACTAAATTGTACCGACGCGCACGCAATCTAAAAGGTGTTAAGCGTATTTTTATTGCCTCAGGTTTGCGTTATGATTTAGCTGTACGGGATCCTGAATACATCAAAGAATTGGTTACCCATCATGTGGGTGGACGTTTAAAAATTGCACCTGAACATACTGAAGAAAATACCTTATCAAAAATGATGAAGCCAGGTATTGGTTCTTATCATCAATTTAAAAAACTGTTTGATCGTTATTCTAAGCAGGCAGGAAAAGAGCAATATTTAATTCCTTATTTTATTTCCTCTCACCCAGGAACCAGTGATGAAGATATGCTGAGTCTAGCGCTTTGGTTGAAACGTAATGACTTCAAGCCTGATCAAGTGCAGGCCTTTATTCCTACCCCTCTGGCAATAGCCTCTGCCATGTATCACACTGAATTAAATCCACTAAAGAAAATCACTCGACGTTCAGAATCAGTCAAAACCCCTCGCAGTGGACAACAACGAAAATTGCATAAAGCTTTTTTACGCTACCATGATCCTAAAAACTGGGACGTCTTGCGAAAGGCGTTAAAGCGAATGGGGCGCAGTGACTTAATAGGTAATGGAGAGGAGTGTTTGGTGCCTTACTTTAGAGCAAGTAATACACCAAAGTTGCAACATTCACAAAATAATAATAATGACTTTCATCACCGTATTTCTGTAAAAAAGGCAAAAAAGTATAAAAGGAAATAAATAGATATTTTTTTGAATAAATTATCTATAACAACCACTCAGCGCTGAGGGGGAGGGCGAAAGAAGTATCTTGTGTTTTAAAGCACAACTTAGTGTTGAGACTATCTAATGTTGCTGAATCGAGTAACGGATTTTAATTATTTTCTTGATTAACCTACTAGAATAAGTATTAGGTTAATTTTCAACGATTAAGTTTACCGGTGCCAATCGTGATCGCGTTTAATTTGGTTAAACCTAATTTCACTTTGGCGAGTTCTTTCCATCATTTGCTGAGATCTTTGTTCGTACCATTCATAAGGTTTAACTCTATCTTCAAAGTTATTATTAGATACTTTACTGACTGGAAAGCTGTGAGTAGAATTTGGAAATGCGTGGAGTGTTGGGCTAATCAATATTACGATTGCTGAGAGAATTATTGATATTATATGTTTCATTTTTATGACGGTATTAACAAGATGCTTTATGAATCAATATACACCTTAAAAAATGAAATGACATGCTTTTTTAAAGCTAAACACTGCCGAGCCGAGTAACAGCTTGTTTGATATTTTCCATACTGGTGGCAAACGAGAAGCGTACATAGCCTGGCGCACCAAAGGCTGAACCCGGTACTAGGGCAATATTTAGCTCTTCTAAGCAATAGGTAGATAATTCAACATCATCTTTTAAACCAAGACGCTTAATTAAGCCTTCTACTCTTGGGAAGGAATAGAATGCACCTTGTGATCTTGGGCATTCAATACCGTCAATGGCGTTTAGCGCATTAACGATATATTCATGCCTTTCTTCAAAAGCAGACACCATGGTGCCAATAAAGCTTTGATCACCATTTAAGGCTTCTAATGCGGCTGCTTGAGCGATTGAACAAGGGTTAGAGGTTGATTGACCTTGAATCTTTTTCATGGCCTTAATGATAATTTCTGGGCCTGCACCATAACCAATGCGCCAGCCTGTCATCGCATAACCTTTAGAAACACCATTAAGAATGATGGTGCGATCTTTAAGTGAGGTGTCAGCCATGACGATATTAATAAAGGCATCGTCACCCCAACGAATGTGTTCGTAAATATCATCAGTGATAATGAGTACATGAGGGTGTTTTTGAAGTACAGCTGCTAATGCCAATAATTCATCTTTTGTGTAAACCGCACCTGTTGGATTGGAAGGGCTGTTCATCACAAATAATTTAGTATTGTTGGTAATGCTAGCTTCTAATTGCTTGGGCGTGATTTTAAAATCTTGCTCTAAACCGGTTTCAACAACAACTGGTGTGGCATCAGCCAAAATCACCATATCAGGATAACTTACCCAATAAGGGGCTGGAATAATAACTTCGTCGCCTTTATCTAAAACCGCTTGGCAGAGGTTATAAAAGACTTGTTTGCCACCGGATGAAACCATCACTTCGGTATCTGAGTAGTCTAGGTTGTTCTCGCGTTTAAATTTGTCGATAATGGCATTTTTAAGATCTGGCGTACCATCAACGGCAGTGTAGCGCGTTTGCCCGTTTTTAATCGCATCAATGCCTGCTTGTTGGATATTTACTGGCGTATCAAAGTCTGGTTCGCCTGATCCCATGGGTACAATTTGAATGCCTTGTGCTTTAAGCTCATTGGCTTTTGCGGTTACCGCAAGTGTGGCTGAAGGTTTTACTTTTCCAACCCGATCCGAAAGAATTGTCATTGTCTTTTAAATTGTTTAAAATCGAAGGTTTTATGTTAATGAAAAATCACACGTAGTGGGTAAAAAATTTCAACTAGAATCGCAATTTTCTCCATCTGGAGATCAACCAAAAGCTATTAAGGCTTTAGTGGATGGTGTGAATGCGGGTGAGAAGTTTCAAACGCTACTTGGCGTAACGGGTTCAGGCAAGACATTCACTCTGGCGAATGTGATTAAGCAGACTAAGCGTGCCAGTTTGATTATGGCACCTAATAAGACATTAGCAGCCCAACTGTACAGTGAGATGAAAGAGTTCTTCCCTAATAACGCGGTGGAATATTTTGTCTCTTATTATGATTATTACCAGCCTGAAGCCTATGTGCCGGCGAGTGATACTTATATTGAAAAAGACTCGTCAATTAACGAGCAGATTGAGCAAATGCGTTTGTCTGCCACCAAGTCTTTACTTGAACGCGATGACGTGATCATTATTGCCAGTGTGTCAGCAATTTATGGTTTAGGTGATCCAGACAGTTATATGCAAATGCTATTACATCTGAGCGTAGGTGAGGTGACCAACCAAAGAGAAATTTTGTCACGCTTGTCACAAATGCAATACACGCGCAATGATGTCACCTTAATACGAGGGCACTTTAGGGTTAAGGGCGAGGTGATTGATATCTTCCCGGCGGATTCTGAAGAGCAGGCCATCCGTATTGAAATGTTTGACGATGAAATTGAGGCAATGTATTGGTTCGACCCTTTAACGGGTGAAAAGCTTAAATCTTTGCAACGTATTACTATTTACCCGCAAACACACTACGTTACTCCCAAGTCTAAAGTTCTTAATACCTTAGACGATATCAAGGCTGAGCTTAAAGTGCGACGTAAAGAATTGTTATCAATGAATAAATTGGTAGAAGAGCAGCGTTTAACTCAGCGTGTACAAATGGATATTGAGATGATGCGTGAGCTGGGTTATTGCAATGGTATTGAAAATTATTCACGTTATCTATCCGGTAGAAAGCCTGGTGAAGCGCCACCAACGTTGATGGATTATCTGCCTGATAATGCATTGGTGATTTTGGATGAGTCGCATGTAACCGTAAGTCAAATTGGTGGCATGTATAAGGGTGATCGAGCGCGTAAAACCACGTTGGTTGAATACGGTTTTCGCCTGCCGAGTGCACTAGATAACCGCCCCTTAAAGTTTAACGAATTTGAAGAGCGTGCACACCAATGCATTTTAGTATCCGCTACACCTGCAGCTTATGAGTTAGAGGTATCGAATGTGATTGCTGAGCAAGTAGTTAGACCAACAGGCTTACTTGATCCTGAAATTGATGTACGTCCTGTCGATACTCAAGTAGATGATCTACTGAGCGAGATACACAAATGTGTGAAAGTTGGTGAGCGCGTGTTGGTTACCACTTTAACCAAAAGAATGTCAGAGCAGCTGAGTGATTATCTAAACGATCATGGTGTTAAAGTGCGCTACTTACATTCTGATATTGATACGGTTGAGCGGGTAGAAATTATTCGTGATTTACGTTTAGGCGTGTTTGACGTACTAGTGGGGATTAACTTGCTTCGAGAAGGCTTGGATATTCCTGAGGTGTCTTTGGTGGCGATTTTAGATGCAGATAAAGAAGGCTTCCTTCGTTCTGAGCGCTCACTGATTCAAACTATGGGAAGGGCAGCGCGTAATGTGAATGGTAGGGCGATTTTGTATGCAGATCGAATCACTGGCTCTATGGAGCGTGCCATGGGTGAAACCAATAGACGTCGAGAAAGACAAGAAGCTTATAATAAAAAGCACAACATTACACCGAAGGGCGTGGTGAAGCCAATTATTAATATCTTAGATACCGATATCACCAGTCAAGAAAATGACGATAATATGGTGAATGAGAACAT
>OCSI01000078.1_pt1 | contig 8345 bp, 7 predicted proteins | sample 1496131 | NCBI WGS metagenome assembly OCSI01 (sample SAMEA3143269, study PRJEB22397) | metagenome | reverse complement strand
AAATGAGATGGGCGGCAACATGGAAAGAATTATGGCCTCTCTGGGTCAAGATGTACCTGAGACCAAGCCAATTCTTGAAATCAACCCAACCCATCCATTGGTTGAAAAACTTAAAACTAAAGTTGATGAAGATTTAGTAAACGTACTATTTGATCAAGCAGTGCTTAGCGAAGGCGGTCAATTGAAAGATCCGGCTGAGTTTGTTAAGCGCATGAATAAATTGATTAACTAAACTAAACTAAACTTAATTTAGTTTAAAAATAAAAAAAAGCTCGATAAATCGAGCTTTTTCATTTCAACAATAAATATGTTACTAATTGTAGTTATGATTAATTACAAAAATAACTAATAACTTTGGTAATTAACACAAAGGCCGCAATTGCGGCCTTTGTGTTGTTAAGAAGATAAGATATTTAGATATTTTCTTATAAAGTTATTACTCCTTTACGCCCACAACCAAATCAGCACCAATTTTAGGAACCCACATATAAATACCTTCATCTGCAAGCATACCGTAACCCCCACCCACATCCGCAAAGCCATCCCATGGAGTGTTTGCTATCATTGTGTTTGGCAATTCTCCAGGGAAGGTAGCAGTGGCACCAGATACTACAACAGATCCAGAGTTACCCTGTGAGTGATTCCAATGATAAGTACCATCAGTCTCATTCCCAAACACGGCAGATCTTTGTGGCGCTTCAACCAAAGTACGCCTACTTGACACACTTTAACCGTATTGAATTCACTCGGCAGTCTGCCAATATGCTGATACAGCATATTGATGGCTTTGTTGAGATTGCCAAGACATTAGAGAATCAGAGTAATCGCTACAAAGCCATTAAACAGCAACTACTTTCCTATTTATTAGAGATTGCCACCAATCACGGCGTTATATTAGATGAGGCACAACAAGTTAAGCTGTTTAAGGGTGACTTAGAAATCTGCGCCTAGGGTCTGGGTGTCTGGTTAGACAGAACCAGTCATTAGTTTAATCAATAAACAGGTCAAAAAACTCACTCTTAATTATTATCTGTCATAATAACCTTTTTTAAGAATTAACTTAATTAGGGAATATTATGAAAAAGCTATTATCAATTTTATCTATTGCATTTTTTTTAACAGGTTGTGGCGGAAGCACCACGCTAACAAACCCAGTGAGCGTCTCTATTTCTGCAATAGGCGGTTCATTTGCATTTAACCCACCAAGTAAAATTGAACGATTTTTTGCATCACTTATTGGCTCACCGGCTGTTGCAAAAATTGACGGCTTGAGTGGTGTTGGTGCTGGTGTTACCGTTAATCTTATCGAGATTGACGCCAGTGGCGCTCAAGTAGGTTCTGTGATCGCCACAGCCACAACAAATTCCAGTGGCAATGCCACGCTAGATATTCCTGTAGCTTACCAAGCGGGAGCAAAATATGCCATTGTGGGCACAGGAGCAGCCGACACTCTTAAGTCTATGTGGGAGGGATCTTCTGTAGTTGTAGACCCTGGTTCACATGCCACAATGAATGCCCTAGTTGATGCAACCAGTGATCTAACAACATTAGATACAAAAGAGATTCTCTCGGCCAGAGAATTGATAGAGGACTTTAGTGAGAATCTTAATAGTACTGAAAAAGCAACTACATCAGCTTATGTGGATAATCTAAAAGCTGCATTACAAAATGATTCTGAAGCAAATAAAATGCTCAACAATAAATCTGCAGGTGGTGAAGTGTGTGGCACAGTAATTGATTACAACGCAAGTCCAGTTGAACAATTGAGGATTTTTGCTAGAGATTTTAGCGATTTTGAAAAAATTGCAAAAACTAAAACGGCGGCAGATGGCTCATTTTGCTTTAATGCACCCGTTGGACAAGAGTTACTGGTGGGTGTGATAAATAGAACCACTACCAATGATTCAGCATCTGAATTTTATACTAGCGCTTCACCCGCCAATGGTAGTGGCACCAAATGTCACTTAGTACATTGTGGTGATAAGCTAACCGTTGCTGCCAGCACAATTGCTGATTTCAAGCTAATTCAAGGTGGTCGAATTACTGGCACTGTACAAGGTCATGACGGCACTCTTCTAAGCAAAGTTAAGGTCAGGTTTAGAAATGCATTAACAAGAAAGCCAACAGGAGCAGCCAAAACCCATTCTACTGGCAAGTACACTATGAATTTAGCCCCAGGAAATTATAGTGCTTACTTTCTAAATCATACTAAAAAACCTTATGCATCAACTTCCTATACTTCAAACGCTACTTATAATTCAAATGGTAGTGCGCTAGATAGAAATTTTGCTGACACTATAACAGTAACTGCAGGTAGCTCTTCAACTGCTGATGGCACACTCCCAGCCGGCGGCACTTTAACAGGGTTAGTAACTGATAATAATGGAAATCCAGTTCAGTTTGCCAAATTAAGAATTGATCAAATCAAAGATAAAGATGGTAATGCTGTAGATTTATCAGCAGATAGATTTCACTCTAATAAATCAGGTCGATTTAGAGCGCAGTTGCCTTATGGAGCCTACACTATTATAGCAAGAGGAAAACTATACGAAGGTGTTAGTGGTGCAGGCTACGCTATCAGCAGTGGCACTAGCTCACAAACAGTCAATATTGATCATTCAACAAATGTTGTCTCTATAGCAATAACCGATGGCACTGATCCACTTGGATCAGTAACAGCAAAACTGAAAAGTACAACTAAAGGAGACTCTGGCATACGTATGCATACTGGCAGCCCTACTAAATCAGATGGCACAACAACAATTTACGTACCAAATGGTGATTATTACTTTGGAGTAAGTGTAAATAATGGTAGTGCTTACAGCTCTTGCAATTGGAGTGGTAGTGCTTGTAACCAGCTGACTGAGTCGGATGGAAATACTATAAGCATTAATTCAGACGATGCCACGACTTTTGCTTCGGTTAGTTTACCAGCAGGATTCGCAATATCTGGAACAATATTGGGTACTGACGGCAAACCAGCAGCCAATGCAAAATTTGATTCAAGAATTAAAATTGGTTCAGATTGGGATTTTCTAGCAGCAAGTAGATCAGGTGGTGATGGCAAATACACTTTATCACTAGGAGATCAAACATACAGTATTTCTGCTCAATTGCATGATAATACAAAAACTGAATATCGCGGCCTCCTTGGGGCAGGTTGCGCTTTATCAGCAGCTCAAACAATAGACTTTGATTTAAGCAATCTGACTACAAACAACAGAATTACAGTATATGATTGCCCAATGACTGCGCCTACTTTAGCGCATACCATTTCTGGCACAGTAACAGGTGCCGATGGCACAGCCCTTGCTAATACAAAGGTATGGATCTATGACTCGAGCGACGTAGAACCTAAAGTTGAAACATACACTGACACCAATGGCGCATACACCATCAAAGCCCCAAATATAAGTTCTAATACTTATAAATTAAAAGCTACAGTTGATACTAATATTAACTTAGAATACAAAGGTGTGAACGACGGAAAATGCCCGATTTTAGGTAATAAAACCATCGACTTCAATGGCACAAAGCAAGAAGCGTACACCAGCATAAAATCTTGTGACAATGCAGAAAATAGTGTCGCTATAACTGGATGGGTAAAAGACACAAATGGTACCTACCTTGCCGATGCTAATGTAGATGTTGAAATTGATGACGGCACTAGCACTGATACTTGGATAACATACAGTATCACAAAAACTAACGCTAGTGGTTTTTATGGCTTCTCAGTACCTAAAGACATTCAATATCGAATAAATGGAAAGTTTGATACAGTTAACCACTACAGAATTAGATATAAGAATACTAATTCTGACGGTTGTCTAATCTCTGATGCTACTCCAATAAACTTTGATGGACAAAACCCACCAGGAACTAAGATCGGTGAAAATTATACGGTTTATAATTGCACTTACCAGTAAAAAACAACTGATAATTCTTATGATTAACAACACAAAGGCCGCAATTGCGGCCTTTGTGTTAATATTTGATTAACTTATTGTATGCCTATTGCTCTTTTACACCAATAGTCATAAATGTATCTCCAAAACCAATTTTAGGAACCCACATATAGATACCTTCATCTGCAAGCATGCCATAACCATTTAAAACTTCATTAAAGCCATTCCATGGAGTGTTTGCTATCATTGTGTTTGGCGACCCTCCAGGGAAGGTAGCAGTGTCACCAGACACAACAATAGTACCATTACCACCATTGCTACCATCTGAAGTGTTCCAATAATAATTACCATCCATTTCAGTCCCGAACGTGGCAAACCTTTGCGGTGCTCCAAACAGCATCCCACGACCATAACCACCAAAATAGTCTTTTAAATCAACCACCATGACCTTTTGTCCTGCTGGAGAATGGTAGAACATACCAGTGCCAAAGTTAGTAGCGCCAGATACAATCTGGAATCTTCCATCATCCAATGAGTTTAATGTGCCACTATCGCGTCCTGAACAATTACTAGGACTCGCTGTATAGTCTGAATACGTACACTCAACCCAATTACCGCTACTATCAATATTATAAGTACCGTACAAACTTGTGTAGTTAGCACAATTGGCTGATAGACACTGCAAGCCAACATAATTATAAGTACCGGCAATATCACTAAACTGTACGTTATCGACTTCTGGCACGCCTGCAATTAATGTAAATTTATCTACTCCATTTATACGTAATGTTGTTGCGCCAATGAGTACTTTGTTAGGCAGCATCAACACTCTGGCATTGATTGCACTTGAGGGTGTGTAAGTGCCATCAGGATTTTTTGTTAGTGTGCCAGACCCTGTTGAACCTTCAAGACCATATGCACTTGACTTAATCTCATAACTATAGGTAAGCTTAGTTTCATCTATTTTATATTCTAGAAGCTCTCCCTCGGATGCTGCTGAATTATAAGTTGTGCTTGTGGATTCAGAGTCATCATCATCGCCACCTCCACCACATGCAGATAAAATGAAACTAAAAAATAGGATGAATAATAAGTTTGTTGTTTTCATAACTTCTCCTTAAAAAATAGACTAAATTGACATTAATTCTACACCTAAATAATAATACCTTTTAATTTATTGAAATCATTAGTGACATTTAGTAGTGGATATAATGAATCATATGTTTGTCGCACTATTTATGGTTGGTACAGTTGTTGGTAGTTTTATCAATGTAATAATTTATCGCCTACCTAAATCAATCATGGGTGAGTCGATTAGCCCTCGCAACCCCAACAGATCATTCAACCCTGAATGAAAATACTCTCCCAGTATTAAACTAATATCATTACTAAGTTGCATCTGACAACGTGGCAAGTGCAGACATTGCAACCAAGCTATCCCTATTCAATATCCGGCCATTACCACACCTATCTTCATCATATTAACCGGATGTTTTAGATCAGAGAATAAGCTCCAATTAGCATATATATTAAGGGGAATATCTTGATAAGTGTAATTTAATGAGTGCTTGTTTTTATCCTTTTTTAGAGTGGAATAGTTGTATTTACCCCCCATTTAAAAAGAGATTTTAGAAGTTTAAGTAGCTGAAATTAATGCTTTTCAAGTAAATTACTAGCTCCTTTTACTATTACAATCACCTTGAACATTTTAATAATTTTCGAATTATTTTTAATATTCACAAGCATCATCCTTCGCAAGTGCTGACAATACAATGTAGTTTAAGTCACCCTATTTTCTTGTAATTATAAAAAAATATCTATAACTCACTCCAATTATGTGTAGTGGTATCTGTAACAGTATTATTCTCAGTAATAACAACAGTATATGTTGTTGAATTATTAGCTGTAATTGTTGCTGATGAGTTATTTCCAGTAATTGTTAATTTTCCATCATATGGCCAATAACTACTGTTACTTACCTTAAACCTAGTATTGGTCACAACATCCACATAACCGTAATCATGATCATAAAAACGTCCTGACAACTCAAACTGCCCATAGCTAACACCATCCCAAATTTTAATAGTGGTGTCTTGCAATTTGTAGGTTTTGCTATTCTCTTCTACAACAAAATTAGCAGTAACCACTATAGGACTTGATCCTGTAATATGTAGAGTACCCCCAATAGTTGCACTATCTCCATTTTGAGTAAAATTAACACGATTAAGATTAAAATCAAAATACTCTAATTTCTCTGTGGTGATATTTATCTTTCCAGAAAAACTTACTGTACCATTAACTTTCACTTGGTTTTCGCATAAATCAGAAAGTGTAATTGTTCCAGAAAATATACCTGTAGTTGTATCAGCACTTATTGAATAAGCAGCAGATCCGCCACAATTTCCTGTAGCTGAATCAGTATAGGTTTCCATGGCAGCAGTAGCAGATTCAGATTTGTATGCATCCATAACTGGATTTTCTAAATCTTTTTTCAGCCCCGCCATTAATCCTGAAACAAACATATGATTTGAAAATTTAGCCTCTTCAGCGCCCTTTTCTGATTGTGATGCAAAGACCTGAGTAGAGCTTGCATTTCCAAGTGCACCAGAAGTTAGAATTGATCCATTTGAAGCAGAAATAGTTGCCTGAGAAGTGTTTCCCGTATAGTCAACGCCGCCTGCTGATGACACGCTAGACCCGCCACCACCACAACTTGTTAATAAAAATGCCAATGCAAATAATGTTAATATTCTTTTCATGTTGTCTCCTTTTTTTTACAGTTCATTTGTAACTATACACCTAAATTCGTTTTTTTTGATTATTTATACAGACGAAAAAAAAAGACTTAATAAATAAGTCTTTTAATATTGAATTTTGATTAGTCTTTAATCAATTTTTGCCCCAATGTACAATCTACTTTGACTTGGTTTTACAGCCAAATATACACCTTCATCGGCCAATAAAAATTTAGAGCTAGAACCAGATACCTCGAAAAACCCCTTCCAAGGACTATTAAATGTCATTGTATGAGTATTACCATCTTCATCGACTACAGAGGTTCCACCTGTCACTTGCACTGTACCGTATGATGGTTTTGTCGAATTCCAATGCCACGTGCCAATTTGTTCTGGACCAGGTTCACCAATTGCTTGTTGTGGAACTCCAACCAGCATTCCCCTTCCATACCCAGTGTAGCTTGTATCCTTTAAATCAACCACCATTATCTTGTGTCCAGTTGGCGAATAATAGTACATAGCAGTACCTAAATCTTTACCGTCAGATGCAAGTATTTGAAACTTACCGTTTTCTAATGCATTGACTGTCCCTATGTCTTTACCTGTACAGGCACTTGGTGTTGATATTGAGTCAGTATAGTTAGAGCTTGTACATTCAGTCCAAGAGCCGTCATTTTGGACATTAAAAGTACCATAAACTGCATTCCAGGTAGTACAAGTAGGTGAGTCTTGGCATTGCAAACCAGCATAATTATAAGTCTGAGCTATATCACTAAAAGAAACTGTTTGTGTTGCTTTAGGTACGCCAGCAATTAGAGTAGATTTTTCTACTCCATTAACTTCTACTGTAGTTGCACCAACCAGCATCTTATTAGGCAATAAAATCACTCTTGCATCAGGAGCAGTTGACGGTGTATATGTACCATCTGCATTCTTAGTCAGAGTACCTGTTTTTAAATCATTACTTAAACCTAACTGACTTTCAGTAATCTTATAAGTGTAAGAAAGATTGTCAATATCAAGCGTATATTCAAGTAACTCTCCTTCTGATGCTGCCGAATTGAATGTTACTGCAGTATTAGCCTCAACTTCGGCAACTGAGGTATCAGAACCTCCACCACAGCCTGCTAATAATGCAGTTAATGTAAACAATACTAATAATTTTTTCATGATTTATCCTTATAATTTATATAGTTCTTTTTGAATTATATACCTAGAATCGTTTTTTTTTTGATTATTTGAATTTAAATATTACACATATACCTAGATATAATAAATCAAATGATTTTTATACTATTCGTTATCGGTTTAATTGTTGGCAGCTTTGTTAATGTCGTAATTTATCGTTTGCCGAAATCACTTATGGGTAAGTCAATTAGCTTGAGCAATCCTAGTAGATCGTTTTGCCCTAAGTGTAATCACATGCTTAGCATTTTTGAATTAATTCCACTATTAAGTTATCTTTTTCAACGTGGCAAGTGTAGACATTGTAAGCAGTCTATCTCTTCTCAATATCCAGTTGTTGAGCTTGCTTGCGGCTTATTAGCATCAGTTGCTTATCTAAAATTTGACTTAAATTTAGAGCTGTTGTTTATCCTATTTTTCATCTTTAGCTTAGTGGCACTATTTTGGATTGATGTGAAACACCAACTCTTACCCGATGCAATCACCCTGCCTTTAATTGCAATTGGCTTAGTATTTAACT
>OCSI01000075.1_pt1 | contig 8708 bp, 9 predicted proteins | sample 1496131 | NCBI WGS metagenome assembly OCSI01 (sample SAMEA3143269, study PRJEB22397) | metagenome | reverse complement strand
TCGATGTTGACAATATCAACGGCAAAACTGAATCGCTTTACGTGTATGGCGAGCACTCGATCTTAACCGAACTTGAAGAGCACAATGTGGTGATTAACTATTCTTGCCGACAAGGTCATTGTGGCTCTTGTGTATTGCAGCTCTTATCAGGTGATGTTATACATCAAGATTGTTTGGTGCCACTGTCTCAGGGGGAGATTTTGGCTTGTCGTGCCACGCCGATTACTGACATCAAAATAGGTGTACGAGATTTTTAGCCAATTGATCGGTCGTTAAGATAACTTAGTACTTCATTAGCACTACCTTTAAACACCACTCGATCCATCTTTTTTTGAATTTGATAATCATACATTGGGTCGTAATAACCTACCAATAATTCCTCTACCACGGGATAAAATCCATCAGCTTCACCTTGATCTTTATAACACTCTAACGCACCATTTACCAACTTTAACATCGCTTGATAGCGCTCTAAACCTAGACGTCTTTGTATTTTTTCTAGGCTTCGTAACCAATAATTAGAGAAATTATCGAAGCCATTAACAGGGTCTTGGGTAATAAAATCTTGCCGCATGTTAATGACATACGCATCCATGCTCACTTTTAGGCGCTCTTCAACACTAGCCTCAAGTAAGACCAGCTCTGCTTGAGTAGTTTTATGTTGCACACATTGAGGAATATGTACCGTGCCTACATTTGAACCTTCATCTTCAAATACCAAATGTGAACACGCTTGTTTTTTAATAAGCTCAATGGCCAATGCATTTTCAAAGTTAATCTGTGTCGGTTGCGGTGTGGTGGTGTTACCAAATGCCGAGCCACGATGGTTAGCCAAACCTTCAAGGTCAATCGTATCTTTAAGGGTATCAAGTAATAAAGTTTTGCCACAACCAGTTTGCCCACCAATCACAATCGGTGTGATTGTATTCATGATTCGATCTGTTTCATCAATCAAAAATCGACGCAATGCTTTGTATCCACCTTTGATACGTGGATAGTTAATCCCAGAAGCCTCATAAATCCACTGTTGAGTGATTTGGCTACGCATTCCTCCACGAAAGCAATAAAGCGCCCCATTTGGGTTGTTTTTGATAAATTCAAGCCACGTATCTAGTCGTGCTTGTTTAACCTCACCCTGGACTAATTCATGCCCCAAGGCAACAGCTTGTTCTTGGCCTTTATTTTTATAGCAAGTACCAATAAGCTCACGCTCAGAATCACTCATTAACGGCAAGCTTTGCGTAAAAGGAAAGGCACCTTGGTCAAACTCTATCGGTGCACGCGTATCAATCAGCGGTGTATCACCAACAAACAGCTGAGTAAAATCAGCTATCTGGGTAAGCTCACTCGACATTGATTTGTACTAATGGTTTGCCATTATCAAGTTTAATGATTTCGCCAATTTTTTCTAGGTCGAATCCTGCTTCTGTCATCATCTCATTAAATGCTGCTTGCGCAGAGTCTGAAACCATAATTAATAGTCCACCACTGGTTTGAGGGTCGCAAATAATCGATTGCACTTCAGAACTCATTGGGCTTAAGTTATGACCATAGCTGTCAAAATTACGTTGTGCTCCACCCGGTGAGCAACCATTTGCTAGGTAGTCTTTAATGTTCGGCAATATTGGTACTTTATTGTAGTCGATCACTGCTGCGACATTAGAACCTAAACAAACTTCAGATAAATGCCCGCCCAAGCCAAAACCAGTAACATCGGTAATTGCATTTATCCCATCAATGGTCGCTAATTTGCAGCCAATATCATTGAGTTGACACATAGTATCAATAGCGCGAGTCTCATCTTCTTTGGTGATTTTCTTTTGCTTTTGTGCAGTGGTTAAAATACCAATACCCAAAGGCTTAGTGAGATAAATTTGATCACCCACTTGAGCCTTTGAATTTTCTTTTAGATGCTCAATTTTTACTCGTCCTGTAACGGCCAAACCAAAAATTGGCTCAGGAGAGTCAATACTATGTCCGCCAGCCAGCATCATCCCTGCTTCTTGGCATACACTACGTCCGCCTTCAATCACTTGCTGCCCCACTTCAGGTGGTAGTTTATCCAGTGGCCAACCAAAAATAGCAATTGCCATTAAAGGTGTGCCACCCATAGCGTAAATATCACTAATGGCATTGGTGGCGGCGATACGCCCAAAGGTAAAAGGATCATCCACAATAGGCATAAAGAAATCGGTGGTACTAATCACTGCTTCACCATTGCCAAGGTCATACACCGCAGCATCATCACGCGAATGATTGCCCACCAGTAAATTAGGGTCAACTATTTCTTCAATAGACGAACTTAAAATTGTATCTAAAACTTTAGGGGAAATCTTACAACCACAGCCTTGACCATGACTATATTCAGTTAATTTTATGTTCAAATTTGATGGCATTAATAATGTCCTTTTTTCTAATTTTATGTTGGGCATTTTTATAAATATTAGCCTCTAATTGTTGCAATATGGCTTCCAAACTAAGCATATTAAGTGGCAATAGTAAATCAAACAAAGCTTTATCACCCCTAGCAAGTTTGATTTGGTTGACTAAACTTTTGTCTTTACTTGGTTGTTTATTTTTAAGTGCAACAAACAAAATACTGATGAAAGCACCAATGGCAATGCCCAGCAATAGGTAGTAGTATTTTAAATTGTTAGTTGGCGGATTATCATTAATGTTTGACGGCTTTTGATCTATTTTTTTGATTGGCTTTTGCACGCCTTTTTTACTTTTAATTTGAATGCTAATCGGCTTGGTTGCAATGCTTTTTTTACTTTGGGTTATTTTGTCAAAGTAGTCAAACTTAAAACTGGGTATCACAAAATCCTGCCCACCAACAATGGCGAATTTTTGCTGCCATTGATTGTAGCTAAACTCGGCTTCATCGCTGTAAATGGTAGCCCCTTCAATATCAAGGCTAAACTTCTGGATGTCTTCAAAATTACCCTTGCCATGAATCGTAACCGTTAAATTAACGGCCTTTCCTTGTGTGGCTTGGGTTTTGTCAATGCTGGATTTAATATTGAAATCACCAAAAATCCTTAATGCATCTGGCAAAGGTTTGACGGTTAATGTTAATGGATTTGAGTGGATTTTTCTTATTTTGGCAGTCGATAAATTACCAAATATATTATTATTTTGATTGCCAATACTAGCCACTGCACTTGGGATGTTAAACGTGCCAAAATTATCAGCACTTAATCGATAACTAAGTGTGTGAATGTTGTAATTGTCATCAGTGCTTTGAGTGGATTTTTGATTTTTTATAAACAACAAATCTTTCACCTCTGGCATAGCGATGCTAACCGGGCTATTTGATGTGAGTGATTTTTTTTCTTTAAAAATTACTTTTAGATTGATTTCATCACCCAAGAAAAACGTTTGTCTATCAGCTTCAATTTGTAAAACATAGTCATCACCTACCTTAGCTTGTGATGGATTTTTTAGCGTTATTTCAATTGCTCGAGTGCTTTGCTTATCTCCATCCACCATCAGTGTATAAGCTGGAATGTTTAAACTTTTAGCGGGTTTAAAAATATATGACTTGCTGCTTTGTTTAGAGCGCTTGTTATTGACAATGCTAATTTTCTGCGAATTACTGGTATATAAAACAGGGTTTCCTGAAATATTACTTAGAGAAGGAAAGCTAACTTTGTCACCATCAGAACTCAACGTTAGGATGATTTGATCGCCCGGATAAAACCAAGTTTGATTAACACTTGCCGTGCTCAGTGCAAAAATTGGTGCACTCATTAAAAAGAGTAAATTACCAAGGATTTTGTTCATTATCATTTTGTGGTTTAGTCAGTGGAATCATCAAGGTTCTAAGTTTTTTATTAAGCGCTTTTTCCCATCGCTGCTGTTTAATTTTGTTGAGCTTCTCTCTTTGCTGTTGTTTACTTTTAGATTTTTTCTTTTTCTTATTTTTTTGCTTTCTGTGTTTTTTATTTTTCTGTTTTGTGTCTGTTATTTTCCGTCTTTTTTGTTTCTTGAGTAGCTCTAGGTTAAACAACGCATCCTTATCCTTTTGTAATTTTAATGCCTTCTCATAGCTGTCAATCGCTTCGTTAATTTTGCCCGATTTGGCATAGGCATTACCAGAATTATACAAACGATCAAAGGCTAAGTCTTCTCGCTTAACACTTTGGTATTTTTTCAATGCTTGTTTATACAAGCCTTGTTTGTATAAGCTGTTCGCCTGGTTTAAACGCGCAGCGTCATTGTTAATATCATCGAATTTTTCTGCAGCTAGCTGATAATCCTTATTTTCATAGGCTTTATTAGCTTGATAAATACTAACAAAATCAAACAATCCCGCCTGTACATTAACTGAAAAAAGCAATAAAAGTATAAGTTTCATGACTTTTTTGGTAATGAAAAGAATGCAAAAAATAACAAGACCAAGGCAAACATCAATGGGTAATAAAACAGTTGCTGCTTTTGAATAATACTGGTGTTCTTACTGCTACTAAGTTTTTTAAAGGCATTAATAAATTTAGATAAATCATCGTTATTTAATGAATATTTCAAATACCTTCCTTGCGTTTGATTGGCCAGATTTATAATGTTTGGATTCTCTTTAACAATCACAAGGTTTCCATACGCATCTTCCAAGGCGCCCTCTTCAGTTTGAATGCTACTACCCCGCTCACTGGCAATATCAAATATAAAAATCTGAATATTGTGTTCGTTTGCATAATCAATTTCTTTATCAAAGTTATCGTTGTCACCACCATCGGTTAACAACAATAATTGCTTGTTTAAAGCACTACCAAACAGATCGTTAGATGATTGTAAAATATTAAGTATGTTGGTTCCTGTTAGACTGATACTATCTAGATAAAGATTTTTTATTAAGAATTTAAGGCTGTTTAAATCATCTGTTAAGGGAGAAATTAAAAAGGCTTGATTGGCAAATCCTAAAATTGCAATACGTGTGTTTTTAATGCCATCAAAACTATTCAGTAGTTTGTTTTTTGCAAACTCAAACCGATTAGGGTAGATGTCATTAGCCAGCATTGATTTTGACATATCAATCGCCACCACCAAATCACTCAGACGTTTATTTACCTTTATTTCACCACTGACAAGTATTGGCTTGCTGAGTGCAATTAGAATAAATATCATGCTTAATAGTAGCAATCTAAGGCGCACCTTGGTTGATATCTTGTGGTTATTGAGGCTGATTTTTTCCAACACTTCAGCTGAAAATAAAGCCTCAATGCTTTTATTCTTGCTGTGAATAAAAAACCACAGCATAACCACTGGAATGGTTAGATAGAGTAGTTCTACTTGTTCAAAACCCATGTGTTTTTCCGCCAAAAATAAATCAATAAAAGCACTAATGCTAGGCCTAGTGGGTAATGAAAATAGTAAGTTTTTTTATCGTATTTGCTAATATTTATTTTGCTTTTTTCTAGCTGATTAATTTGCTTATAAATATTTTGAATACTTTCACGACTATTGGCTGAGAAGAATTTAGCACCCGTGCTATTTGCAATGTATTTTAATACCTCTGCGTTGTAGTCTCTTTTGTCGCCAACAGCAACGGTGTAAACTTTAATTTTGTTATCTTTGGCGCGCTCAAGCGCCATATCAAGTGGCACACTGTCAGTATTGTCTTTGCCATCAGTAAGCAAAATAGCAATTCTTTCTTTTGACTTAGAATTATTAAACAGTTTCGAGCTTAAAAATAAAGCCTCATACAGCGCAGTTTTTCGCCTGCCAGCAACACCAATTTCGATATTATCCAGCATTTTTATAACACTTTCCTTGTCATAGGTAAGGGGTACAACCGTATAGGCAAAATCTGCAAAAACACTCAATGCCAATTTATCAGTTTTGCGCTTTGAAATAAAATCAACCATGATTTCTTTAACAATTTTAAATTTATCAAAACGCAGCATAGAGCCAGATGCATCTAAAATTAGGGAAATTTCATAACCCTTGGTGTTGTCTAGTATGATTTGTTCGGTTTTGATTGGACTTGAAAGCCCAGCAACTAATAGGCCAAGAATAAGCACTCTAAGCGTATTAAGCAGTATTTGTTTGGATTTTACTAGACTGGTTAATAATTCAGTGTGGGGGAAATAAATGGCACGCTTTTTCTCTTTGCAAAACACAACACACACCACCACCAAGACAAGCAGTAATAAAACATAAGGGTATTCAAAGCTAAACATGAATAAAGCTCTTGATTTGTTGTATCAATATTGGGTCTAGATCATCTACATACTTCTTGTATTTATATTTTTCTAAGTCATTATTTATTTGCTTAAATTGAGCCTTGTTATCACTATTGCATAATGCCTCTGCATATTTTTTAAAACCATAAGCAACCGATTTACTCTCAGAAAAATCAAGTTTTTGCAGCTTCTCAATAGCCACTTGCTTGTCATTCTTTTTCCTAGATTTAATAATTCGCCTTATAAAAAAGGCAACTATTAATAAAACAGCAATAACCATAAGCAAATAACTCAACGAATCATCTGCAATGCTAACAATGGGCTTAATGTCTTTTAAATTACTCATCAGCGTAGGATTTGAGACAACTTGATAAAGGCGTCATCACTGGTGTAAAGTTTGCCAACATTGATACCATGTTTGGCAAAATGAGAAAACAGCTTGTCGTCCTGAGCGTTTAGCTTTGTTTGGTACTTTTTCGCTAATTTTTTATTCATACTGGCTTCAATGGTGTTGCCATCTTCTGCATTGACTAGATCTAACTCTGTGGCAAAATTTGGCATTTCTTCCAGCCTATCACGCACTACCAAAGCATTGATTTGATTCTTGTGAGCAATCAGGGAGTAATCATCCTGTTGATAAAAATCACCAATAACAAATACCAATGATTTTTTCTGTTGTAGTAGGTAATTATTAAGTGCTTGAAAGTCAGGCTTTGTTTTTAACAAATCCCACGATAGTATGGCTTCAATCGCATGAAGCACGTCACTCGTATTATTAAAACGAAACAGCTGTTGTTCATTTTTTGAAAAGAATAACAACTGTGTTTGATTGTGTTGCTTGATGGATGAGCAGCCTAATAAGGCAATAATTTGGGCAATTGTTTCGCTTTTTAAACACTGACTACCAAAGTGCAAACTGCTTGACAACATAATACAAATCACTACATTGATTTGCTTATTTTCGTTAAAAATATTGGTTTGTAGCTCGCCGGTTTTGCCACTGGCAGTAAAGTTAATTTTACGAATATCATCACCTGGCTCGTACGGGCGAATTTCACAAAAATCTAATCCCTCTCCACGTATTTTTGATAATTCTCCGGCCGATTTGTTGGTGAAAACATTCTTCTTAGCGCGTAATAGTATCTCTTGAGCTAGCATGCTAATGTTTACGGTGCTTTTATTACCTTGAGTATCTTTTGGATAATTGATTGTGCGCTAATATTATCTGCCTGCGCTTGATAGCTCAGCACAATACGATGTTGTAAGACCTCTGTCACCACACTAGCAACATCAAGCGGTGTTGCAAAATCATTGCCTCGTATCAGTGCCTTGGCGCAGCTGGCTTTAAATAAATCGATACTACCTCTGGGGCTAGCGCCAAAGTCAATCAAATCTTGTATTTCACTTAAACCATATTTTTGTGGATAGCGTGTCGCAAAGATAATTTTGAGTATGTATTGCTTAACAGCTTCATCCATATGAACCTGTTTGAAATTAGAACGAAGCTCTTCTATATCATTCATATTAGCTACTTGATTCACGGTGTCAAATCCACTAACAGCAACTCGGTTAACCACCTCTAACTCTTCATCTATAGTGTTGTAGTCCAGTACGGTTTTTAGCATAAAGCGATCAAGTTGCGCTTCTGGCAATTGGTAGGTTCCTTCTTGTTCTACTGGATTTTGTGTTGCCATCACCAAAAAAGGCCCATCGATTTTAAAACTCTCGTTAGCAATGGTTACTTGCTTCTCAGCCATTACTTCAAGTAATGCTGATTGCACCTTTGCAGGTGAACGGTTAATTTCATCTGCTAATAATAAGTTGGTAAAAATTGGCCCTTGTTTAATACTAAATTCGCCACTTTTTGGGTTGTAGATTTGTGAGCCTGTTAAATCACTGGGTAACAAGTCAGGGGTAAATTGAATCCGTTTAAAATCAATGCCTAAGGCTTTAGCCAACGTATTAATTGCGGTAGTTTTTGCCAATCCTGGCACACTCTCTACCAAGATGTGCCCGCCAGTAATTAAACCTATTAATAAGTTATCGACCAAGTTCTCTTGACCGATAATAATTTTTTGAATTTCAGCTTTTATTGTATCAATCATAAGCAAGAATTATAGCCTTATGGTTTGTACTCTGCCTCTAACTTTTTGTATAATTGTTCAGGGGTCAGATCAGGGTGTTCATCCATGATATTAAAGGCAACCACATTGTCTTCAACTGCATCCCAAATCTTGACATAAGTGCCTTCTTTATAACCATGATCTTGTCTAAAAGTATTCAGTTGATTCTTAACAAGATAGCGTTTGTAGAGCTCTGGCACATCCATACTCATGTTGGCCAGAGCCTTAAAGAATATACCGGTGATTTCATATAAGGCATTTTGTGATTTATCCACATTAGCGCCGGCAGCGGCAGCTACCATTTTTTCTAAAATCTCCACCATGAGCTCTGGGTTGATTTCACGTTCAGGCTCCATATTTTCATAGGCCTCAGCAAAACCTGTATCACCAAAGTGAATGG
>OCSI01000071.1_pt1 | contig 8811 bp, 3 predicted proteins | sample 1496131 | NCBI WGS metagenome assembly OCSI01 (sample SAMEA3143269, study PRJEB22397) | metagenome | reverse complement strand
TTACAACATATCAATATTTATTACTGCATATTTAATTTTAAAAATCTCTATATCGCTAGTTGCACTGGCTTTTTCTAAAAATCAAAAAAATAATTCTGCCAAAGTTGTTTCTTATCTTTTTGGTAAAAGAGAAGAGCTGGATAAGGTTGTATCGCTCATGATAACGTCTATCGTTTTTTTATTTGTGATAAGCCCTATTGTAATACACGATATTAATAAACCCGTATCACAGCAATTATTGTCGATTGATATTGTTAAGAGTGATGAGTCATCTGTTAGCGTTAATGTACTTAGCGAGAGTGGTGAGATTAACCAACAAATGCCTATGCTTATTGAGCGTGCATTTGAAGGAAGTCCTCGTGCTAGTAATTATACAATCAATCAAGAAATTAAAGTATTTACGAATAATGAGTTGCTTGAAAAGATTCTTTTGCTTTTCATATTGTGGTCATTCTCTCTTTTGTTGTTAGCTTGGGCAAAATATATTTTAAGATTTGATAAAAGGGGTGAAAATCCAATGTCACCCAACTTTCATCCAAATTCTAAATACCATAGAGGGTACGATTGTGACCGTTCTAAATTTGAGTATACAAAAGAGAAAATTGAAAAACAGTATGGGAGCAATGAGGAAATTTTATTAGGAAAAAATAAAATTGATATTGAAAGATATACCCATGCTCTTTACGAATTAGGCCGGAGGGACTTTCTTGAGGTTTTTAATGACTCTGGAAAAGTCATCGCTCAAGAAGCTTGGAGCAATTCTGTTGATTGCTGTTTAAATGCAGACGGATCATTAGAATTTATTGATGCCAAGTTGTTGAATGATTATTGCGCAATTAAACTTAATAATAACGAAGATGAGGTCCAAGGGATTGAAAGCATTCTTCTTCAGGCTCATAAGGCTGGTGAGATTATTGCCACGTATAACCTTTATCTTTTTTATCGTAAAACAAAGAAAAAGCCAGAAAATGAGATTAGGGTCTATTTACAAACGGCTAAGGATGAGGGTTACTTACCTGCAATTAATTTGTACAACTATGATCTAGACAAAGATTACAAAAGCATAGGTGAATTTAAGTATGAAATCGCTGCTAAAAATCCAGTTTCTAGCTTACTCTACCAACATAAATACACTAAACCTATTGAGGTGTTTGTTGTTGTGCTGAGGCTTATTTTCTTATCAATTTCAATTTATTTCACTATGTCAATTATGCAGCACTCAAAGGCCGAATATATTGGTGTTGGTATAGGGTCGCTTGGTGTGCTTGGTCTCGGCCTTGGTATGGTTTTCAAAGAATCCCTGTATTCATTTTTTGCTGGAGTTAGGATTTATCTTGATGACTTAGCCAGGGTAGGGGATCGAGTTGAATCAGAGTCTTTAGGCATCCATGGTAGAGTGCACAACTTTACTCTAACAAATATTACTGTTAAAAATTTTGATAATTCATTAATTCATATGTCACTAACTAGCTACCTAGAGTCTTCAGTATTGAATTGGAGATTGTTAGAAGGGATGGAGGGCAGAAGAATTAAGCGATCAATTATTTTTGATGTTAGATCATTTAAAAGGTATCACAGTAAGTCCGAGACTAATCTCTTTGAGAATTTGTTCGAGCTTGAGTACTTATCTAAATACTATGAGTGCAAGCTTGGTAGTTTTAAAAAGATGTTAGATTATGAAGGAAAAACTCTGCCAGACGACAATAGAAATGTACTGATGTACGAAGAGGGAAAATATCCAAATACAAGATTTATAACTAATATAGGGTTGTTTAGAGAGTATGTTGAAACTTATCTTCATGACCATGAGTTTATTGACTCTAAGAGAGATATAGTTGTTTCACAATTGGAATTGACCAGTAATGGATTACCAATAGAAATAAGGGCTTACACGCCAATTTCTAATGAATTTACATCGTTTGAGAATTTTCAAAAAATTCAATCAGATATTTTTGAACATATTTTAATTACTTCTAAATATTTTGGACTAGAACTTTATCAGTCAGAAAAAGATGATGGACATTTGGAATATAAAGATAAAACGGTTATAAGTAAATAACTATAATTTTTTTTAATCATTTAATGCTTGTAGTCAAGGTATGATGCGCTTTTTTAAAATGGAGTTTGTAAATTAATGGCAGGTTTAATTAGTTATGTTGGTGCCTTGGCCGATGATTTATCAGCCGCAGCCACGAAAGCTGCGGCCTCTTCGATTGACGATGTTGTAACACAAGCAAAGCAAGCAGTATCCAAAACTGCGGGCATATTGGTTGATGACACAGCCGCTATCCCTCAATATGTTAGCGACACGCCAGCAAAAAGAGAGCTGCCTGTCATTTGGAGTATTACCAAAAAATCATTGCGTAATAAGGCGCTGATGATCCCAGTTGCAATCGCGATAAGTTATTATGCGCTGTGGTTGATGGCGCCGATATTAATATTAGGTGGGCTGTATTTAGCATTTGAGGGTGTGGAGTCTGGTGCTGAAAAGCTTGGGTTTATTAAAGAACATCAGTCATCAGAAGGTGATGGTGACAAATCAGAGGGTGCCGTGGTAGCTGCAGCTGTCAGAACAGACACCATTCTATCAATTGAGATAATTGCACTAACCCTTTCAACGGTTGTTAGTGAGCCCATTGATACTCAGTTATGGGTGCTGGCAATTGTGGGCTTGTTTGCGACAGTTGCTGTGTATGGTATTGTCGGGCTGATTATTAAGATGGATGACATTGGATTTCACCTCAGAGACAGGCATCAAAAAAATAAACTACTGCAATTTATTGCTAGAATGTTGATTCAAGGCATGCCAAAGGTAATGAAGATTATTGGCGTTGTTGGTGTTGTGGCTATGCTCATGGTTGGAGGGGGCATCCTTATTCACAATATAGAATCTTTGCACGGCCTTACGCATCTTGGGCAGGGATTACCATCTATTTTGCCAAAAATGATAGAAGTGTTTATTATTCCGATAGCGGTGGCATTGATTGCGGGCTCTGCCATACTGATTTTATTAAGATCATTTTCAAAAAAATCTAAACCTTTTTAAGGTTCTTACATTCATTTTTGTTTTAAAAATACTATTCTTATGCTAAATTAATTTATGTCGCTTTTAAGGACATAAATTAATTTTTAGGTGAAAAAAACTGTATAATATTAGACTTCTATTATATTCCTTTATTATTATGCTGAATTTTCGTTTTGGAAAATTATACTTAGCCTTTATTCTTATCTGTTTCACATCTCTCGCAAGCGCTTCTATAGTGAAGGATTCAGATAAGTTGATCAAATTGTCAAAGTTTGTTCAAGCTTATCAATTGTTAACTGAAAAAGGGGTGGAGTTAAAGCATTCGGGCAATCATAAATATAACTACAACCTCGGTGTAACTGCATTAAGAACAGGTAAGTACAGTCATGCTATTTTTGCACTGAAGCGAGTACTTTATGCAAAGCCACAGCATGTCGGCGCACAACTTGATTTAGCGATTGCTTATTATCATGTTGGTAACTTGGTATTTGCAGAAAAAGAATTAAAAAGAATTAAAAAGTTATACGCTGAAAATGCTACGACACGAGTCAAGAATACTATTGATAAATACCTACAGAAAATTGTAGAGAAAAATACCAAACTACATTTATCTGCATCATTTGTGTTTTCTGTGGGAGAGACGTCGAATATGAACTCTGGTATCGAAGCCGATTCCATTGACACAGTATTAGGAGCTGTCACCATATCTGAAGCAAGCCGCAAGACTCCGTCTGATTTTGTCAGCCTCAATGGTTCTGTCAAGGCTTCTTATGATATTAAACGTGACTTAACTTTTGATACAAAAATAGCCTCTAGTGCTATTCATTATCGAGCGAACCCTGATCTTAATCAAATCAGTAGTACTATGTCATTTGGTATAAAGAAAAAACAAGCAGATCTCAACTTTTATGCCAATACAAGCTTTTCCAGAGCTTCTTTAAATAATAAAGAGCACTTGACAACCGACATACTGAGTGTGACAGTTTCCCAAAGCCCGAGTAAGTCTATTTCTAATGTTTTATCTGTTTCTAGAAATCATGTGCGCTTTATTAATGCAATAGATCAGATTGGAGATATTAATAAAACAGTGCTTAACCTTGCACATTCTCGTGTGATTCCTAAGCTTAATATTACTTTATCTACTAAGCTTTCAAAGGGGAAAGTAAAGTCATTAAACGGCAGACCTGATGGCGATGAAAACTTTGCAGGCATCAAAATGACTGCCCGTAAAGTCGTTGGCAAAGGCATCGCCACACTTTCATTAGGCAAAGAGAAACACGAATACGATCAGGTTAATGCAATGTATGGCGTTATTAGAGAGGACACAATCAAGACAGCTTCGTTGAATTACAAATTACCTTTTGCCAAAGGAAAGGCCGTTAATATAGGCGTATCTTATTCAGATCAGCAATCGAATATTGCTACAAACACCAAAGACAAGTTAACACCATCTGTTGGACTTGTTATCTCCTTTTAAACGGAAACCATTATGAAGAATATTAAATTTTATCTATTTTGTTTATTATCAATTACTTTAGCGCCTACTCATGCACAGAAAGATATTGGTAAATTCCTGACTGCAGAACTAACCAACGTAGTTAATAATTTAAATCAATCTAGAGAAGTTGTTCGAAAAGATAGCGTTGGACTTCATGAAACTATTCAAACTCAAGACGACGATGAAGCTGTAGCAGAGCTTTGGACAATTGATGACTCTAGATTTTCATTGGATCCAAACTCATCATTAACTTTTACCGAGCTAGATGTGTCAGAATCTGGCTGTACTGGCATGAAAGCAACACTTGCTTACGGTAAGTTTAGAGGATCAAGTGGCAAGTGTAGTGGTAAGACAGAAATCAAAACTCATATAGCCAGTGCGTACGCTTGGGGTACTGATTATGAGATTGTATATATCCCTAAAGGTAAAATAATTGCAGGCTATGAGAAACTAAAGTCAGGTCTATACGAGAAGGTTAACGAAGGTAAGGTCCTTGTTAAGAATGATGCAGGTAGCCTAATGGTGGGGCCGGGAGAGGTTGGTTATGTTGGCTCTAGTGACATTGCGCCAGTGATCATCCCTATGCCAGACTTTTTTACGGTAGCTAACAGAAATACTGGTAAGCCAAAGTCAAAGTCAAAGCCAAAGCCAAAGCCAAAACCGAGTAAAACCCCTTCAACAACTAAAAAGCCTAAGACCTCTTCAACAACTAACCAGGCTCAAACCCCTTTAGTTACTGAAGAGATCTATGAGCCAATCGCTGAAGATCCTGCGGTAGTTGAAGAGACTATTGTAGAAATCCCCGTTGTTGAGGTTGTAGCAACTACTGAAGAGGTGAATGAAGTAGAGGTTTTCGATCTATCCCCTGAGATCCTTAATACAAGTGTCACCACTAATGAGGATGAAAGTGTTTATTTTAGATTGATTGATGATAGCGCCACTACAATCAATAGTTTGTCTTCTAATCAAGGAAACACTCTTATTGAATCTGATGGGTACATTATCTTCTACCCGGTAAGCAACTTTAATGGTGTTGCAACAATTAACTACACCATTACTAATGGAACATCAACAACCACATCTTCATTAGAGGTTGTAGTTATAGCCATCAACGACCAAACAACGGTTGCCAATTCAACAGGCAATGTTAATGAAGACGCTGAGTTAAATATTGATCTTACAGCTAACGCAACAGATATTGATGGTGATACATTAACGATCACTTCAGCATCTGCTGACAATGGTACGATCGTCAACGGTGTTTACACACCAGACGCCAACTTTAATGGTACAGACACAATCACTTATGTGATTAATGATTCGGATGAAGCAACACTTACAGTTACTGTTGATGCGGTTAACGACCAAACAACGGTTACCAACTCAACAGCAACTATTGATGAAGACGATGGGCTATTTGTTGATCTTACGGCTAACGCAACAGATATTGATGGTGATACATTAACGATCACTTCAGCATCAGCTGAAAACGGTACGATCGACAATGGTACCTATTATCCAGACACTGACTTTAATGGTACAGACACAATCACTTATGTGATTAATGATTCTGATTCAGCCACAGTGACTGTTACAGTGAATCCGATTAATGATGCTCCCTATTTGGAGTATGAGTATGGTCAATATGATTCCTCAGTCTTGGAAGGCTCAACCTCAGGCAATCTAGTACAAGCAGTAGCAACGGATGTGGATGCTAACAGTACGATTACCTATTCATTGAGTGGAACAGGCGTTGAGAACTTTACTATTGACCCTACAACTGGTCAGATTTCTGTTGTCAGTTCAGCGAGTATTGATTATGAAAGTGATTACGATCCAGTTGACAGGATTGAACCGGTATACAGTCTAACAATAACAGCTACTGACGAATATAATGCATTCGACACTGTTGATCTCTGGATTGATGTTGATGATCTTAGGGGTGATTTAACACCTTCACTTATTAATCTATGGTTTTCTGATAATGAAAATAATGATAATGTTGGTGCATTAGTTGTCGGACCTTTTACGACCAATGGTATAGCACCTGATATTACAGTAGATCCAATTTTCACTGATGGTGTTATAACGAAAATTAACTATTATGATAGTGCTTCTAATCTGACAGCCTATTCACTTAAGGTGGCTGATACGTATGATCGTTCAGGTGATTATGAATTAGCCAATAGTACTGTTTATTGGGATTTTTGGAACAAATCAACCTTTACTGAGATTGTAAACGGTGTTACTACAACACTGCCTGAGCCAAGCTTAACAATTCTAGAAGACAATCCGAATGATTTGTTATCGTTGCCAACAGTTGGTGTACTGAACTACGATGTTGTAGATGCATCCCCAGTAATGTACGGCGTTTGTATTACTTGTAATGATGCAGTTACATACGGCTACTTGAATTCTGCTGACTTGTATATTAATTTCTATAGCAACAATATTGGTGCACAGTTTACGGTTGAATCGCCAACCGGCACAATTACCACATCAGACTTTATTACTGCGGTCCTGATTCAGCAAACTGGCCAATTTTTTGGGCAGACAGGGTTGATGAATTTCGTTGAATTTGTAGCAGACAACAATACCTTGGAATACGAGTCTGTTGATATCGGCCTAGGTGATGGTGACGCCTTTATGCAGGGTACCATGATGGGCAACTCTGGTTCTCACGTTGGCGTGGTGTACGGTGTATCTGATGCTGCTGGCAATCTGGGTATTGGTGCAGCATTGTTTGCAGCCATTGAAAATATTAATTTAAATATAACTGAAGTTAGCTCTGAAGGTTATTTAACTCAAAACAGTGGGTCATCAATTTTAACGTGGAATATTAGTGATATTGGAGACTTGGACTTTGATTATGCTAAAGATCAAACTACGGATGCGCTAATTAGTATGGGCGGAACAAACTCTGATGGTTTCATCTGGGATATGCAAGCATACGATGTTGCTACAAGTCAAATAGGTGTTGATGGTGTCGATGATCACGGCAGTTACTCGACTTCAAGTAATACCACGATTGACTGGGGTATATGGTCAGCAGCACTAGATACTTCGTATAATGCTGATGGATCAATTGCATCAACAGATATTTTAGATGGTCAAATTCATATATTTGAGGATCGCCGAGACACATTAACTGACATGTCATTACCAACCACCGGCACGATTAACTACGATATTGCTGATCAATCTGTTGTGGTGATTAAAGACACAGTGACAGGTGATTGGCTAAGTAATGGCACATTAGATAGCGCTGACATGAATATTAACTTTGCCACTAATGCTGTTGATACGCAGTTCGTTATCACTGATGATACCAACACTCAAATCACATCCGACCTCATTACAGGCATGTTAGATCCAACTAGTGGTTTAATAATTGGACAGTCTGGTGGGTTTAATTATACCGGTGATGATGGTATTGAATGGGAACACACGCCCAATCCAACACTTTCACAAGGCGATGGCGCCTTTATTGGTAACATGATGGGTGATAACGGGTCACATGCAGGTATTGTTTATCAAGTAGAGTTAGGTAATGATTCTAAGATTGGTTCTGGTGTTGTTATCTTTGAAGCACAGTAATATTTTTTTAGTATAATCATTTGAAAAAAATGAGTTTTAAGCGTTTTTGAAACCTATAGAGCTCAAAATTAATGCAAAAAAGAGGTAGAGATGGAGCAGATAAATAACTCAAGGTTAATCAACTTTACCTTTACACTGGCCTCAATAGTATTGGTTGGTTTTATCCTTTCTTATACCCAACAAGTTTTGGTTCCGTTTGTTTTGGCGTTAATTCTTGCGTATGTCGTTATTCCATTTTCAAATAAACTTTGTGGTTTGTTTAAGTTACATCCTATCATAGGGATCTTTTTGTCATATGTGGTTATTCTGGGTGCAATATTTATTATTATTGCCTTCTCGTCGACCCCATTGATAGATTTGGTTAGTAATTCTAAATCTTATCTCGATAAGGCCAATATAGTTGTTCAGCCTATATTGCTTGAGGTTCAATCATATGGCGTTCCTCCAATATCGTTTGCAAACGATGTAGACTTTAATCCACAGAAAACGATTCAAACCATGTTAGGTATTGGTATGCAATTTATTGTGGTTATTTTATTTTCAGTATTTATTGTTGCTGGTCACGAAAAACAAAAATTAACCCATCCAATTCTTGATCAAATTGATGATGAGTTGCAAAAATTTATTAGCACCAAGATTTTGATTTCATTAATTCTGGGTGCTCTAGTGACAGGTGTTTTATGGTTGTTAG
>OCSI01000067.1_pt1 | contig 8935 bp, 6 predicted proteins | sample 1496131 | NCBI WGS metagenome assembly OCSI01 (sample SAMEA3143269, study PRJEB22397) | metagenome | reverse complement strand
ATTAAAGATACTTTTAATATCACAACTTAAACAAGCAACTTCTGCTACTTTTTTAATGGCCTGACTTGCTTGATCTGCATCAACAATAACACCTTTTTTGACGCCAGCCGAATCTCCTATAGCATGTCCAGTGACAGTGAACTTTCCATTTTCTTCATCAGCAAGCAAAACAACAATCTTACGACTGCCAATATCAACACTTACAATAAAATTACTATCAGCCATTCTTATTTTTTTGATCTAACTCTATAAATTCTAACCACTCATACAAATGACCTAATTCAACCGTGGCACCACTTAATAATCGTCGAAATTTCTTGGCATAGGGTTGTCCATGATACAAACCTAAAATATGTCGTGTCATTGAGCGGATCGGCACCCCTTGATTGCTTTGATTTTTCATGTATTCAATAAAGTCTAATAATACTTGTTCGCGACTCAATTTTGTTGTATTTTGTTTGTAAATTTTTGCATCAACATCACAAAGCAAATAAGGCTGATGGTAAACAACCCTGCCAAGCATGGTGCTATCTACCCTATCTAAATGATTCAGTGCGTCTTCTAAACAATTAATACCACCATTAATGCCAATGGTTAATTCGGGGAAATCTTGCTTAATTTGATATACCCAATCGTAATTGAGTGGTGGTACTGTACGATTTTCTTTTGGACTTAAGCCTTTTAACCACGCCTTACGCGCATGAATGATAAACGTATCACAGCCTGCTTGCTCAACCGTGGTAACAAAGTTAACCAATTCTTCATAACTCTCCATGTCATCAACACCAATACGAGACTTTAGAGTGATGGGTAAATCACTCGCTTGTTTCATGGCATCAACACATTCTGCCACTACTTGCGGCGTGTTCATCAAACAAGCACCGAAGCTTCCTGATTGCACTCTATCTGATGGACAGCCGGCATTAATATTTACTTCATCATAACCCCAATCTTGGGCAATCTTGGCACACTGTGCCATCTCGCTTGGATCACTACCACCCAATTGCAATACCAGCGGATGCTCATCTTCATGGTAGTCTAGTAAGCGCTTTTTATCACCATGTAAAATAGCCTTACTGGTAATCATCTCAGTGTAGAGTTGTGCTTGTTTTGACATTAGACGATAAAAATATCGACAATGTCGATCAGTCCAATCCATCATTGGCGCAACGCTAAATTTATGCGGATAGTTCATCGACTAAAGTCTGTATAACAAAATCAACACTACTAGCCACCACGGTTTCTCGATCACCTGAAAAGTGTTGAGTCTTAACGAAGTGCTTATCTTTAACGTAAAAACCAAAACACACCATGCCTACTGGCTTTTCTACTGTGCCACCTGTTGGGCCAGCGATACCGGTAATCGAGACAGCAATATCACTATGAGAATTTTGAACCAGACCATTAACCATCTGAAAAGCTGTTTGTTCGCTCACAGCACCAAACTGCTCTAAAATTTCAACATCAACATCAAGCATATCCATCTTTGCTTGATTGCTATAAGTGATATAGCCTCGATCAAAATAAGTAGATGAGCCTGAAACACTGGTTAATAAGGCAGACAAATTGCCACCTGTACAAGACTCTGCTACTGATAGAGTCAATGATTGATCGGTAAGGAGCTGACTTAAGGTTTGTATTTTCATTGCAATAATTTAAGGTGCGAGTGCCGCTTGTACAATCTCAAAAATATCATTCGATAAATCATCCGTGGCTAAAATAGCTTCTAGTTGTTGTTTTTGTAGTTCGCGTAATTCAGGTGTGTAACGCTTCCAGTGATTATAAATACTTACCAGTCGTGCCCCAATTTGTGGGTTAGAAGTGTTGAGCTTAATAATCACCTCGGTGAGTAATTCATAACCTTGCTGATTGTGAAACTGAACAAAATTACTGGCAAAACTACCAATGACACTACGCAATCGATTCGGCGTGTTAAATGAAAATAACGCATGCTGCATCAATTGCTTAATATCATCCACCCCATTTCCAGCTGCCAATGCTTGAGCAGCAAACCACTTATCCATTACTTGGACATCGTGCTGATAGAGTGTAAACATTTGTTGGATTGCTTGATCCTGATGCGAATTATCAACTGACAATAAGGCGTTAAAGGCAGCCAGACGATCACTCATGCAATTGGCTGATTCAAACTGATGATAGGCTAGATCAAACTCACCTGCTTTAACCAAATAAGACAAACAGGTATTCTTTAATGATCGATTACCTACCGCTCCTGGTGTGAGTTCAAACACATCAGCAGTGTTCAACCTATTGTAAATACTAAGTAAGACAGGCTTGAAACGCTGAACGATTTTATCAATAACCGCTTCTCGTTTTTGTTTGGCCTCAATAATATTAATCTCATCCATTTGCAAGTGAATCAATCGCTCTGATGGCAGAGTCAATAATTCACTTATTAACGCGTTATCGGTTTCTTTAGTCAGAATATTTTCAAAAGCACTAAACAATGCACCTTCATCAATCTGCTCAGGATTAAGTATTAATGATGACCATAACGCTTGTGCATTATCCCAACGACTAAATGCATCAGTATCATGCTCACATAAAAAGATTTTTTGCTCAGTATTAAGATTTGAAGTCAGTTTAATAGGTGCTGAAAAACCACGCAACCAAGATGGTGTGGGTTCATTTTGAATATCTTTGAATTCAAACGTTTTTTGATTTTGATCTAACACCAAAATACCTTGTTCGATCTCTTCACCTCGTTGATTCATCAAACCATAACGGATCGGTAAATAGTAAGTGTGCTCGCCCTCTTGTTTAAAAGTCGCTTTGTAAGTTTTTTGCTGGGCATCATACTCAGTGTTTACTTCAACTTCAGGCGTACCCGGCTGTGAATACCAAGCCATGAAAGGTTTAAAATCAAAATCATTGGCATCACTCATCGCAGCAACAAAATCATCAATCGTTACCGCTTGGCCATCATGGCGCTCAAAATAAAGCTTCATGCCACTTTGAAACCCTGTTTCACCCAAGAGCGTATGAATCATGCGAATCACTTCAGCGCCTTTTTCATACACGGTATAGGTATAAAAATTATTCATCTCTATGTACGACTCTGGCCTTACCGGGTGTTTCATTGGGCCGGCATCTTCGGCAAATTGAAACGTACGTAAGCCATTCACATCTTCAATACGTTTGATTGATCGAGAATGTAAATCAGAAGTAAACTCTTGATCTCTAAAAACAGTTAACCCTTCTTTTAAGCTTAGTTGAAACCAATCTTGGCAAGTGACTCTATTGCCTGTCCAATTATGAAAATATTCATGTCCAATTACCGCCTCAACATTAATAAAATCTTTGTCAGTCGCTGTGTCTGGGTTAGCCAATACATAAGTAGAATTAAAAATATTAAGACCTTTATTCTCCATTGCGCCCATATTGAAATCATCCACAGCAACAATCATATAAATATCTAAATCATACTCAAGGCCAAATCGCTGCTCATCCCATGCAAATGAGCGCTTAAGTGAATCCATCGCAAACTGAGTTTTGTCAATATTATGTGATTCAACATAAATCTTTAATGCGACTTCCTTGCCACTGATGGTGGTGTAAGTATCTTCTAATACGGCAAAATCACCCGCCACTAAAGCAAACAAATAACAAGGCTTGAGGCTAGGGTCGTGCCAGGTTACTTCACCCGGTTTTGAGCTAATTAAATTACCATTACTTAATAATATTGGATAACGCTTATGATCTGCCTTGATGTGTGTAGTAAACACACTCAGCACATCAGGCCTATCGAGATAATAAGTGATTTGTCTAAATCCGTGTGCCTCACATTGAGTACAAAAATTACCACTAGATTGATACAAACCATTCAGACTGGTATTTTTTTCTGGGTGAATGCGCGTGGTAATCTCTAGTGTGAACTCATCTGCTAAATCACTAATTTCTAGCCCTTCATCAACCAACTGATAATTAGGCTGTACACCATCAATCGAAATCGAAATCAATTCTAAATTAACGCCATTTAAAAATAAGCGACGCTCTTGGCTAGCCAGATTCGGATTTTGATAATAATGCACCTTAGATGAAACAAGTGTTTCATCTTCAGATAGGTCAAAGCTCAGCTCTGTAGTACGGATTAAATACGCACTCGGCTGATAATCCTTTCGATAAATTGCCTGGGGCTCTACAGTATTAATAACACAACTCCTAAAATTAAACGATAGACAACAAAAGGCATCAATCCAATACTGTCTAATAATTTAATAAAAAATACAACGGTAAAATAAGCACTAACGGCTGCAATTAAAAAACCCAGTATCAGCATAAGCCAATCAACCGATTGTGGTTGTTGATATAAATCAAAAATCATCAACATGGCTGAAAGCGTAATAACAGGAATGGATAATAAAAATGCAAATTGAGTAGATACCTGTCTAGACAAGCCAATTAACAATCCCGCAGTAATGGTAATGCCAGAACGCGATGTGCCTGGAATCAATGCCAATGCTTGCATGCTTCCAATAAAACCAACATCTAGCCAGTCAATTGTTTTCCTAACGGAAGCTCTTTTTACATTCACCAAAATGCCTAATCCTAGCAACAAACCAAATACTAATGTCGCATAGGCAATGACTTCAGTTGAGCGCAGAGTTAACTCAATAGTGTCTTTAAACGCCAAACCTACCAATCCTACCGGGATCGTGCCTAGCAGTATGCCCCATGCTAATTTAGATTCACCAACTGTTTGCACTTTAACAACGGAGTGAAAAAAATCAGCGATTAAAGTTTTTATAATCAATCGATAATAAAACACAATAGCGCTGAGTGTACCCAAATGCACCACCACATCAAACGCTAAACCTTGATCAGGCCAATCGGTTATCTTTGGCACTAAGATTAAATGCGCTGACGACGAGATTGGCAGGAACTCACTCAACCCCTGAACAAGTGCTAATGTAATTGTCTGAAAAAAATCCATGCTATTTTTATCGGTTTATAATTTATGCGTTAAATCTTGTTCGGTAAATCCTTTTAATTTTACCGATAGTTTTTTAGTCAATGCTAACACCTTGAAACTCTCTCCCATAGCACTAGGCAATACCAACTGCTTAACCTGCTGCGCCAAAGTAATGCGTCTATCTTCATCAGTTTCAGCTAATAAATACTCGTCAATCCCCAGTGAAATTAAAAATAGTGCTTGCGTGGCGTAACCAGCAATGTCAAATCCGCTGTTTTGGGCTTGATCGGCCATATCTGAAAAATTAACCGACGTGGTAATGTCCTGTTCACCCACATGCACAAAAGGATCATCACTGGCTTTATGCTGATAATAACATCTAAGTGTGCCTTCACCACGTTGTGGATGGAAATATTCATCTCGACCCATGCCGTAATCAATTAGCAGTACTAAGCCTTGCTCAACAATATCACTCAACGATTCTATCCAAGCCATTGCTCTTAGGTTTATCTCGGTGGTATAGCCTTGCTCAACTTCATTAGGCAATAAGGCCTTATCATCAATATAAGGCTGGTCAAATATCTGCCACTGTAATTGATTATCCTTGCAATCCACACCCAACTCAACAAAGCTTGTTTGTTTTTTAATTAAGCGTTTAGCTGGCATCGCATCCAAGACTTCATTAGCAATCACCACACCTGAAAAATGCTCAGGAAAAGTAGTTAGCCACACGACTCTATCGAGTAATTCTGGCAGAATTTTATTAATGGTTTCTTTTTGTCGCTGTTTGAGTTCAGCGCTGAGCTCAAGAATATAATATTTTTCTGGCAAATTATTAAGTCGGCCTAACTCAAATAAAATTTGAGTAGCCAATATGCCACTACCCGCACCAAATTCTAAAATACTGTTATTACCATCTAGCACCTGCATACATTGACGCGCTAAACAAAAACCAAATAAGTCTGAAGTTTCAGGGGCGGTAATAAAATCTCCTTGCTCACCAAACTTCTGTGCACCACCACTATAATAACCTTGTGCTGGATAATACAAAGCTAAATCCATAAATTCATCGAAACCTATAGGCCCAGCTTTTTGTATAATGGTGTTTTTGATTATTTCTTCAAGATTCATTGAATCCGTATTTTATATGAAAACAGCATTAATCACCGGCGGTGCACAACGTATTGGCGCACAGATCGCACAAACACTACATGACAATGGTTTCAATATCATTATCCACTATCGACACTCAAAACAAGCCGCTGAAGCGCTGGCTCAAGCCCTCAACGCTCAGCGAAGTGATTCAGCCGAGATTATTCAAGCAGAATTGTCTAGCCTTAAAGATATTCAAGCGCTAAGCCAGAGCATCGATCAATTAGATGTTTTGGTTAACAATGCCTCAGTTTTTTACCCAACACCGGTTGAGGATGCTGATCAAGACACTTGGCATAACATTATGGACACCAATGTGATGGCGCCTTTTTTCCTATCGCAATCACTAACAAACACTTTAAGAAAAACTTCAGGCTGTATTATCAATATCATTGACATCCATGGTGAGCGTCCACTCAAAAATCATGCAATTTATAATATTTCTAAGGCTGGCATTGCAATGATGACCAAATCCTTAGCCAAAGAACTGGCGCCTGAAATACGGGTTTGTGGCGTCTCTCCTGGCTCGATTCTTTGGCCAGAAAATGAAGCCTCATTAACCGATGAGCAAAAAAATAAAATGCTAAACAAAATTGCCTTGGGTAAACAAGGGAGTGCGACTGACATTGCTAATACCGTTTTATTCCTAGCTAACTCTCCCTACATCACCGGACAAATTATCAGTGTTGATGGTGGTCGAACATTAAATCAGTAAATGCGCAAAGAAACATTTTTGTGATATAATTAAGCGGCTTGATGTTTAAGTGCATCAGCAACAAGAATTTTTTTAAACGTTTTTGTACTAAAAGAAATACCACAAAAACTACGATAAATATTTAGGGCTTTTTTTTGCCACATATAGAGTAACACAATCATTTATTATCCATTATCGGTAATAAAGAGAAATAGGGTATAAACCCTTTAAGGAATAGGTTTTTGAATCATTTATGAATCAAATAAATCACATTTTAATGTCAATTCAGCACGTGTGTGTTGAGCCTCTATACGTGGAAAAAAGTCCATCAACAGGACTAAACCATGAACCATATTTTAATCAATGCAACTCACAAAGAGGAGATCCGAGTTGGCATTGTCAAGAACAAAAAACTCACTGATCTCAATATAGAAACCAGCCTTAATCAAAAAAATAAAGGCAATATTTACAAAGGGAAAATCTCCCGAGTCGAGCAATCTTTAGAAGCTGCTTTTGTTGATTATGGCAAAGAAAGACAAGGCTTCCTACCCTTTAAAGAAGTTGCAGAAAGTCTCTATAACGGTGCTAAAGCCAAAGGTGACAAACTCACTATTTCCGATGTTCTTAAAGAAGGACAAGAGATTATTGTCCAAGTTGAAAAAGAAGAACGTGGCAACAAAGGTGCTGCTCTAAGTACTTACATCAACCTGGCTGGCGCTTACATGATCCTAACGCCAAATAATCCTAAAAGCCATGGCATTTCAAGACAAATCACTTCAACAGAAAGACAATCGTTAAAAGAAGTTATTCAAAAAATTACCATGCCAGAAAACTCTGGTTTGATCATTCGCACGGCTGGATCTGGCAAAAGTTTAGAAGAGTTACAATGGGAGGTTGATTACTTATCAGAGTTATGGAGTTCAATTAATAATGCTGGAGAAAAACGCTCAGCACCCTTCTTAATTTACCAAGAAAGTGACATTGTAATTCGCACCCTGAGAGACTACTTACGTGAAGACACGGATAGTGTCGTTATCGATGACTTAGAGACTTTTCAAAATGCCAAAGAATTTGTTAGTTTTGTTTTACCTCATTATCTAGATCGCATTAAATTCTTTGATGTTTCTGAGCATTCTTTGTTTAATCACATGGGTGTTGAAAACCAAGTCAGAAGCGTGTTTAATCGTGAAGTATCCTTACGTACAGGTGCAACCATTGTTTTTGATACAACCGAAGCGCTGACAGCAGTTGACATCAACTCTGCTCGTGCGACTAAAGGTTCTGATATTGAAGAAACCGCTTACAACACCAATCTAGAAGCTGCTAAAGAAATTGCTATCCAATTACAACTACGTGATATTGGTGGCCTAGTGGTTATTGACTTTATTGATATGTCAACTGAAGAGCATCGAAAATCAATTGAAAAAGCCATGGAAAATGCCACAAATTCAGATCGTGCACGCATCCAAATTGGCACAATTTCACAATTTGGTTTGCTCGAAATGTCAAGACAGCGCTTAATGAGCTCAGTCACTGAATCAGTCGAAAAATCTTGCCCTCAGTGTCATGGTAGCGGCTCCACGCCAACAGTACCAAGCTTGGCATTAACCGTACTAAGACAATTGGAAGATGGTTGCAACGCTTCCAGCCAAACACAGCGTATCACCATTCAATCCAGTGTTGATGTTATCACTTATCTACTTAATGAAAAGCGTAGTGATATTACCCGATTAGAAAACAAGCATGAAATTAAAATCACGCTATTACCTAATCCTTATATGCAATTCCCTAACTTTAATATCACTAAACAAAAAGGTGATAAAAAACAACAACACAAGAGTTACCAAGGCATCTCTAAGCCTCAATATAATTTATCTGAAAATGGTTTAACCAATACAACTGAAGATCCGGCCATCGATATGAATCGCCCAGCGACGCGTGTTCCTGAAAAGAAACAACTCTCATTACTTGAGAAGATTAAAAAGGCACTGTTTGGCACTAAGAAAAAGAAGCCTAATAAAAAACGCCCTAGTCAAAATAATCAAAATCGCAATAGGAATCGTAATAGGAATCGTAATAGGAATCGCAATAAAAACCAAAACAAAGGGCAGGATAACAGCGAAAACAAAGGACAAAACAAGCCTCAAAATAAAAAT
>OCSI01000057.1_pt1 | contig 9450 bp, 10 predicted proteins | sample 1496131 | NCBI WGS metagenome assembly OCSI01 (sample SAMEA3143269, study PRJEB22397) | metagenome | reverse complement strand
TTAACAAAATTGTCGATCAAAGTAAAAACTAGAAAGGCTTTATAAACATCAAACGCCCAACTCAGTTGGGCGTTTTTATTTGTCCAGACTAAACAATATAGCGCTATAATCCTAATATGACAGTTAAGAAAGCAAAAAGAGGGGTTTATTTATTACCCAATGTTTTAACAACCTTTGGTTTGTTTGCAGGGTTCTTTGCTGTTATTCTTGCTACTAAAGGCCAGTACGCCGATGCTGCGATTGCTATTTTTGTAGCCATGCTGTTTGATGGGCTTGATGGTCGTGTGGCGCGACTAACAAATACTCAGAGTTCATTTGGCGAACAGTATGATTCAATGGCAGATATGCTTTCATTTTGTGTGGCGCCAGCTTTGTTGGTGTATTTTTGGCAGTTTTCTGATTTGGGTAAAATTGGTTGGTTAGGTGCATTTGTTTATACTGCTGCTGGTGCATTACGTTTGGCTCGATTTAACACTCAGATTGGTGTTGAAGATAAGCGTTATTTTCAAGGTTTACCTTCGCCAGCAGCAGCAGCATTGGTTGCAGGCATGGTATGGACCAAGCAAAGCATTGGTGTCACTGATTATGATCAATACCTAACATTGGTAAGTTGGATTATCTTAGTGGGTGCCGGTGTACTAATGGTGAGTAATGTTCGTTATTACAGTTTTAAAGAAATCAACCTAAAGGGTAGGGCGTCTTTCAAGTTGTTATTAATTGCGACATTAATCATTATTGTGACAACCTTATGGCCCAGTGCAATTTTATTTGTGTTTTTCTTGGCTTATGCTGTATCAGGCTTAATCATGACCATGGTTGAAGTAAGGAAGAAGCGTCAAATGAAAAAACGAGCAAAAAACGCTTAATATTGCTTTATAATGCGCATTATGACTTATCAAGTTACAACCTTTCGATTTAAGCAAAGCATTCTCTTGTCTTTGTTGTTACGATTATTGCCATAAGGCATAATCTACTTACGCGTATGACTGAAAAGTCCCGCACCTCAAAACTGAATATAACAACATAAAAACATAGGAGGCTTGATATGCCTGACAAACTAATTATTTTTGATACAACGCTTCGTGATGGTGAACAATCACCTGGCGCATCGATGACCAAAGATGAAAAAGTACGTATTGCCAAAGTATTAGAAAAAATGCGCGTCGATGTAATTGAGGCAGGTTTTGCCATTGCATCACCGGGTGATTTTGCAGCAGTACAAGCTGTGGCTAATGCTGTACAAGACTCAACCGTTTGCTCTCTTGCCAGAGCACTAGATAAAGATATTGATCGTGCAGGTGAGGCTTTAAAAGGGGCTAATTCAGCTCGCATTCATACGTTTATTGCGACCAGTGATATTCACATGAAAATGAAGCTAAATATGACGCCAGATCAAGTGGTTGAACAAGCAGTTCGCGCTGTTAAACGCGCTAGAAAATATACCGATAATGTAGAATTTTCACCTGAAGATGCGGGTAGGTCCGATGAGGACTTTCTTTGTCGTATTATCGAGGCGACGATTGCTGCTGGTGCAACCACGATCAATATTCCTGATACCGTGGGTTACAACATACCGCACCAGTTTGGTGCTACGATAAAATCACTGATTGAACGAGTTCCAAATTCAGATAAAGCAATCTTTTCAGCACATTGTCATAATGACTTGGGGCTTGCTGTTGCTAACTCCTTGTCTGCTGTGCTGAATGGCGCTAGACAAGTCGAGTGTACGATTAATGGTTTGGGTGAGCGCGCTGGTAATACTTCATTAGAAGAGTTAGTAATGGCGGTGAGAACACGACAAGATGTGTTTGACTGCGATACCAATATTGATACTACGCATATTTTGGCGGCGTCACGTCTGGTTTCTAGTGTGACTGGTTTTATCGTACAACCCAATAAGGCTATTGTTGGTGCAAATGCCTTTGCTCATGAAGCAGGCATTCATCAAGATGGCGTTTTAAAACACCGTGAGACTTATGAAATTATGCGCGCAGAGGATGTTGGTTGGAATACTAATAAATTAGTGATGGGTAAGCACTCAGGCCGTAATGCCTTTAAAGTGAGACTAACCGAGCTCGGCGTAGAATTTGACTCTGAAGAAAGCCTCAATGATGCTTTCAGACGGTTTAAAGAATTGGCTGATAAAAAACACGAAATTTTTGATGAAGATCTGCAAGCTTTGGTATCAGAAACACAAACTGAAGCGAGTGAATCAATCAAACTGGTGTCTTTAAAAGTTTGCACTGAAACCGGTGAAGAAAATACCGCAACGGTTGTTCTGTCTGTTGATGACAAGGAACAAACCGCTACTGCAAAAACCTCAGGTGCAGTGGATGCTACGTTTAGCGCCATTAGTTCATTGGTGGATTTTGAGATAAATTTGCAATTATATTCAGTCTCTAATGTAACCCAAGGCACGGATGCGTTGGGTGAAGTTAACGTACGTCTGGAGCATAATGGGCGCATTATTAATGGCCAAGGTGCTGATACAGATATTATTACCGCCAGTGCTAAAGCGTATATTCATGGTTTGAATAAAATTATGGCAGCTACTGATAGGGCGCATCCTCAGATATGAGTGAAGCACTAAGATCACGCTATTTAGAGGCTTTAGGTGTACCCGGGTTTTTGTATGCCGAAGATAAACTTGAAGATCTTGATGCGAAAAAAACCAGCACACTGTGTTTGGTCATTGAAACTCAAAATTCGCGCTCATTTTGTCAAGCTGGAAAGTATCAAGATTTTTTATTAAAAATGTTGGGTGCCATTGGTTTACATCAACAGGATGTAATTTTTGTCAGTATTAACGCCGATGATTTAAGCCGGACACTTGGTCAATATAATGCTAAAACAGTGTTACTAATGAGTAAAGACCTAAAGTCATCTTCTGAGCAGCATTTTATTGCACACCATCCAAGTGAAGTCTTAGTGAATGAAAAACTCAAGCGTGAAACCTGGGAAGTTTTAAAAAAGATAAAAGCATGTCTAAAGTAGACTACAGCTTAAAAGGCTATGATCGCCCCAAGCTTGTTACCCCTAATGGCGAAAAAAGATTACTTATGCATTCATGCTGCGCCCCTTGTGCTGGTGAAATTATGGAAGCATTGGCAATCTCAAAAATTGATACAACAATATTCTTTTACAATCCTAACATTCACCCCACTGAAGAATACGAATTACGCAAAGAGGAAAATATTCGTTTTGCGCAAAAACTTGGCATGCCATTTATTGATGCAGATTATGACAAAGACAACTGGTTTGATCGTACCAAAGGTCAAGAAAATGAGCCTGAGCGTGGTGAGCGTTGTACCACGTGTTTTGATATGCGTTTTGAAGTGACTGCACAGTATGCACAAGACCACGGCTTTGACCTTATTTCATCAACGTTGGGTATTTCACGCTGGAAAGATATGAGTCAAATCAATGGTTGTGGTGCGCGCGCCGCTGAGCCATTTAATGACATTAGTTATTGGGATTTTAACTGGCGCAAGCAGGGTGGCTCATCGCGCATGTTGGAATTGTCTAAACGTGAAGAATTCTATCAGCAAGAGTATTGTGGTTGTGTGTATTCACTACGTGATACCAATCGTTGGCGTGTATCTAGAGATCGTGAAAAGATTGAGCGTGGTGTAAAATTCTACCAACAAGCCATGGACAAATTATCTGTTCAAACCAAGGTTTAGCCTAATAAGTACAACAACAATGCTTTTTGTGCGTGTAGGCGATTTTCAGCCTCGCCCCATACTAAGCTTTGTTTGCCATCAATCACATCGGCACTCACTTCTTCACCACGATGTGCGGGTAAGCAGTGCATAAATACCGCATCTGATTTAGCTTGAGACATTAAATTTTTATCGACTTGAAAATCTTCAAAGTCTAATTCGCGTTTTTTCTGTTCAGCTTCTTGTCCCATGCTAGCCCAAACATCAGTCACCACTAAATCTACATCGTTACAAGCGCTATTAGCATCTTTGCATAAGTTGATGTAATCAGTGTACTGATCAACAAAACTTTGATCTGGTTCATAACCTTTAGGTGTGGCAATATTAAGCGTAAAGCCAAAAGCTTTAGCTGCTTGCATATAAGTGTGACACATGTTGTTACCATCACCAATCCAGGCTACTGTTTTGCCTTTGATCGAGCCATTATGCTCCTGATAAGTCATCATGTCAGCCAGTAATTGACATGGGTGTGATTCATCTGATAGGGCGTTAATAATAGGCACCGATGAGTAATCAGCAAATGTATTAATGTCTGCGTGCGATGAAACGCGCAGCATAATACAATCAACCATTGAGCTAATAACAACCGCACTGTCAGTAATGGGCTCACCACGACCTAGCTGAATATCTTTGTCTGATAAAAATAAAGCATGGCCACCGAGTTGTGTCATACCTGTTTCAAATGAAACTCGAGTACGAGTAGATGATTTATCAAAAATCATGGCTAAGGTTTTATTTTTTAAGGTATTAGAAATCTCACCAGCCTTATGCTGTTTTTTTAAAGCAATGGCTTGATCAATGATTTGTTGTAAATCATCGTTAGCTAAGTCGTCTAGATTGATAAAGTGTTTTGTCATGTTGATATCTCCGTTTATACGGTATCGATTAGCTCACAGACCGTGTTGATAATGCTATCAGCCTCGGCTTTGTTAATAATTAATGGTGGCAACAAACGAATTGATTGCCCGGTTATATTGAGTAGTAGTTTTTTATCAAGGGCTGCTTTTAATAAGCTTGAACAATCTTGGTTAAGTTCAATGGCTAGCATTAAGCCTTTGCTACGTATTTCTACCACCTTGTCTGAATTCATTAGCTTTGATTTAAAGCCAGATACTAAATATTCACCCATTTGTACGGCATTGTAAAGAATGTCGTTTTTTTCAATAACCTCAAGCACTGTCAGCGCTGTTTGACAAACTAGAGGGTTGCCACCAAAGGTAGAGCCATGTGAACCGGGCTGAAACAAGGTGGCCGCCTTACCTTTGGCCAGGCAAGCACCAATTGGCACGCCATTACCCAGGCCTTTGGCTAGGGTTAAAATATCAGGGGTGATGTTGTTATACTCGTGAGCAAATAACTTACCAGTACGGCCGATGCCTGTTTGCACTTCATCAAGTATTAGCAGCCAGTCATTAGCTTGGCAAATGTCTTGTACTTGATTAAGGTAATCATCAGCTGGAATAATCACGCCACTTTCACCTTGAATAGGTTCCAACATAATCGCCACAATATTGGCATTATCTACATGTGCGGTAATGGCGTCAATATCGTTAAAGTCAACGTGGATAAACTCACTAACTAAAGGCGAAAAGCCGTTTTGTACTTTTTCATTACCAGTAGCTGATAGGGTCGCCATGGTGCGACCATGAAAACTTTGGTTAGCTGTTAGAATAACAGGATTATCAATATTATTAGCCCGCCCGTGTAAGCGTGCAATCTTGATAGCGGCCTCATTAGCCTCAGCACCAGAGTTACCAAAAAAAGCGGTATCCATACTGGCCAATTGGCATAATTTTTTGGCCAAGGTTTCTTGGTGTTGAATGTGATACCAGTTACTGGTGTGTAGTAGTGTACTAGCCTGTATTTGGATAGCAGCTGTAATGTCTTTGTGGCAATGACCCAACCCAACCACGCCGACACCTGATAAAGCATCTAAGTATTGATCACCCTTAGTATCTGTCAGGTAACAGCCTTCACCTTTAACAAAGGTAACTTCAAGGGGTGCATAATTTGACATTAAATAAGACATAATTTTTTTTAGTGTGTTTTTAAATTGGCCACTAAACAAAAAAGCCCCAAACGGGGCTTTTATTACCAATCAGAATACTGATTATGATTGGTATTGTAAAGGCGGTGCCATTTGGATATCGATTTCAGCTAACTCTTTTTTGTAGCCTTCATAGAAAGAACCTGCTGGTGGATTAACCCACTCTTCATATGAAAAACCATTTTCATCTGTATGAGCTTTAAAAGTATTTTGTAGTGCGATTCTTTTTGCGCTTAATTCATTGGATTCTTGACTAACTGCGTCCATGTTTATCTCCTAAATATAGAATAAGTAAAAGAGTAATTATAACCTCAAATAGAGCTTTGTGGTGTTTATTATTTACCGTGAATGGTGACAAATACCTTACAATCCATTCAAGTTTATGTCACAATTAAGTTGAATATTTTTTAATCTGATAAGGAGCGTTTATGCAATTAAGTATTTCTGGTCATCATCTCGATATCACCGAGGCAATCAAGCAACATTCTATTGAAAAATTATCTAAAATTAAACATCACTTCGATCACTTGATCAACATTAATATGGTCTTGGGAGTTGAAAAGGATGTGCAAAAAGCCGAGGCAACTATTCATATCAGTGGAGCAGATTTATTCGCTAAAGCTGAAAGTGATAATTTATACGTTTCTATTGACCAGATGGTTAATAAACTAGATTCACAAATTAAAAAGCACAAAGAAAAATTAAACGACCATAGAAAAAACTAAGGGTTGACTAACCTAGGGTAAGCCCTGGGTTTAAAAAAAAGGAACATTAATTCAATGTCAGAAGTTGAAAACACTTCTTTCGAAGTTTGCCTCCAGAAACTAATGACGTCTCTGGAGGCTTCTTTGTATGAAGAAGCCACCGCTCAACTTGCCAACTTACATTCGGCTGAAATTGCTCGCCTATTAGAAGGTGTCTCACCCAAAGACAGAACTAAGCTTTGGGTTAATATTGATCCAGGCACACAAGGTGATATTCTTAAAGATCTTAGTGAAGATGTTCAGTCTCAACTTCTCAATGAAATGGATGTTGATTCTATTGTAAAAGCCACCGAAGGCCTAGACATGGATGATTTGGCAGATATTGTGCCAGAGCTACCAGAATCAGCATTACACAATCTACTTCTAACATTAGACCACAAGCATCGAGACCATTTAAAGCACGTTTTATCTTATCCTGAAGATTCAGCAGGTGGGCTTATGAATATCGATATCATTACAGTGCGTGATGATGTAAATGTGCGTACTGTGATTCGTTATTTGCGCTTATTAAAAGAAATGCCAAATGATACTGACAAGGTGTTTGTGGTTGATCGTTCTTATAAATATTTAGGCTCGATTCATATTTCTACTTTGCTAACCAATGAAGCAGAGCAAAATATTAATCCACTGATTAACAAGATGCTTAAGCCTATCCCTGCAGACATGCCTGAAAAAGAAGTGGCGCATTTGTTTGAGCAGCGTAATTTGATTTCAGCACCGGTAATTGATGAAAACAATCAACTCATTGGTCGTATTACTATTGACGATGTGGTTGACGTGATTCGTGATGAAGCAGAACACTCGGTGATGTCAATGGCGGGTTTGGACGAAGAAGAAGATGTATTTGCACCTGTGATGCAAAGCTCTAAGCGTCGCAGTATTTGGCTTGGTGTTAATTTAATTACCGTCTTTATCGCGGTATTTTTTATCGGATTATTTGAAGCGACATTGCAAGAGAAAATCGCCTTAGCTATTTTGATGCCAGTGGTCGCCTCTATGGGCGGTATTGCCGGTACCCAAACCTTAATTTTGGTTACGCGCGGTATTGCCACCGGTAGGATAACCGCCTCCAACCTTAAAGTACTAATGAACAAAGAAGTAGCCATTGGTTTTTTAAATGGTATTGTGTGGTCGGTTGTTATTGCACTAGCGACTTACTTCTGGTTTGAAGATGTGATGCTCAGTCTTGTGATTGCTTTGGCTGTTATTGTTAATTTAATTTTTGCTGCTTTTTCTGGCGCATACTTACCCTCACTACTCATCAAGTTCAAAATCGATCCAGCCCTTGCAGGTGGTGTCATTCTTACCACGATTACTGATGTCATTGGTTTTGTGGCTTTCTTGGGTTTGGCTTCACTGGTCATCTAAAAATTCGCCCTTTGAATTGGTATAAATATGCCGTTTTTATTTAAAAAATACAACACTGTTAAAGGCAAAAAAGTCCAACAATTTTTATTGGACGAGGCTAAATTATCATCGCCTGTATCACAAAAACTTTTGTCTAAAAATAGAGTGTTTGATGACCAAGGAAACATCCTTAAAAATGGACAAATCTTAAAAGGTGAATATATACAAGTAGCTGTATTTGAAGGCCACACAAGAGGCTTAAAACCTATGTTTGAAGTGCAAGATTTTGCTGTATTTGATAAGCCGTCAGGGGTAATGGTCCATCCAACACGAAAAACTACTGAATATTGTTTACTGGATGAAATTAGGCATCATTTTGGTGAACAAGCAGATTTAGCACACCGTATTGATGCTGAAACATCAGGCTTAGTATTAGTCGCTAAAAACAAGCATGCAAGCAGAATCTTAAAAACCATGTTTGAAAATAGACAATACGAAAAGTCATATTTAGCCTTGGTAAAAGGCCATTTGCAAGATAATATTACAATTGATGCGCCGATATCAAAATCAACAGGCAGTATCAATATCAAAATGACGTGTGATAACGAATCTGGAAAAGCGTCAACAACCCACATTAAGCCACTGAAGTTTAACAAACAAGATGACACAACCTTGGTTGAAGCCATACCCATTACTGGCAGACAGCATCAAATAAGAGTGCATTTAGATTCGATCGGGCATACAATCTTAGGTGATCCAATCTATGGTGTTGATGATCAGATAGCTGATGAATATTTAAGAAAGATATTGTCAGATGAAAAGAGGATTGAGTTGATTGGTGCAAAAAGATTAATGCTTCATGCAAACAATCTGTTATTTGTTTACAAAGATAAAGAATATGATATTACTTCAAAATTTAGCAAATTTTACGAATAAACCAAATCTCGCTGTAAAAAAGAATAAATAAGGCGTTTTTAGGTTGAAAACACCCTATTTTTTCTATTTTTATAAGGATATTCGATGTAATGCACCCAGTAAATGGGCACAAGGGCAAGGCCTGTTGCAAAGGTAAAAAATTTCAGAAATTTTGTAAATCAGAAGTCTTTGGTAGAAATATCGTTATTTCCTAGCCAAGTTCTGAATTTTATTTGAATTTCTTCTAGAGTTTTTTGATTGTCTGCCTCAAATCGTAATACTAAGCATGGTGTAGTATTAGAAGGGCGAACCAGACCCCAGCCGTTAGGATAATCTACTCGTACACCATCAATGGTGATAATGTTAGCCCCTTCAAAATTGACGTTTTCAGCCAATTTATCCATGGCTTTAAATTGATCGCCTTGCTCATCAAAATGAATATTAATCTCAGGCGTGTTGATGCTATCAGGTAAATCGGCAAAAACTTCTGCGCAAGTTTTGTCGGTTTTTGACATAATTTCTAATAATCTTGCACCGGTGTAAAGTGCATCGTCAAAGCCATACCAACGTTCTTTAAAGAAAATATGGCCGCTCATTTCACCACCGAGTGCAGCACCGGTTTCTTTAAGTTTGGCTTTGATAAAACTGTGACCTG
>OCSI01000051.1_pt1 | contig 10449 bp, 7 predicted proteins | sample 1496131 | NCBI WGS metagenome assembly OCSI01 (sample SAMEA3143269, study PRJEB22397) | metagenome | reverse complement strand
CTCGAGGCGAGGTTGAAGGGTTCCCTCACGCTGATCGGGGAGGACCAGGTGCTGGGCGGCCGGAGCCGTGACGAGAACCGGTCCTTCAACATGAGGTTGATGCGGGTGTCGAAGTCGACGGCTGTCGCCGTGGCCCTCCGCCACCTCGGTGTCGACCCGATCGAGGCGACCGGGGTGGGCATGGCGCAGGTGGTCGGCCCCTCGACCGGGTTGCTGACCATCGACGACGTGATCCTGTCGGTGGATGGGGTCGAGGTCCGCGAGGCGATGGACCTGGTGCATGCGATCGGGGACCGGGTCCCCGGCGAGGTCGTACGGCTGGAGGTGGAGCCGGTCCGGGGCGGAACGTCGCGGGTGGTCCAGGTGACGCTCGGTGAGCGGGAGGACGATCCGACCATCGGCTTCCTGGGCGTCGTACCCCAGACGCGCTGGGAGGACGTGGACGACCTTCCGGTGGACGTGCTGGTGAACACGGGGCGGGTTGGCGGAAACTCGGCCGGACTGGCCCTGACGCTGTCGATCCTGGACCTGGTCACCCCGGGGGAGCTGACCGGTGGCCTGAGGGTGGCCACGACCGGCACGATCGACATCGGGGGCAACGTTGGTCCGATCGGGGGGATCATCCAGAAGGTGGCAGTTGCCCGGGAGGCCGGAATCGATCTGTTCCTCGTGCCGACCACCGAGCTGGCCGACGCACGTGAGCACGCCGGCGACCTCCCTGTCGAGGGTGTGTCGACCCTCGACGATGCCCTGGCGGCCCTGGCCAGGCACGGCGGTGAGAGTCGCGATCTCGTATTGCCGAATAGCTGACCGGGTGGCCCCTCGCCGGGAGTCCCTCATAGGCTCTCCCCATGCGCCCTGAAGACGCCCCGCCGTCCGGTCCGCGACCGTTCCCCCGCCAACGGCGTCGCCGTTCGCCGGGCTCCACGAAGTTCCGCATGGTGGCCGGCGGCGTCGTTTCGGCGCTGTTCGTCCTCATGCTGTCGCTGCGTGGCATTGCCGGGTTCTGGACCGACTACCTGTGGTTCGACGCCCTCGGCCACGAGAACGTCTTCGTGTCGGTGTTCGGTGCCCAGGTGGTCCTGGTGGTGCTGTTCACCCTGTTGTTCTTCGGGCTCCTGTACGGAAACCTCACGGTCGCCGATCGCCTGGCACCCCCCATCCGTCCGCCCGGCCCGGAAGAGGACCTCCTGCGCGGCTACCACCTGGTGGTGGGCCATCGCAGGGGCCTGGTTCGCCTGGTGCTCTCCGGCCTGTTCGCGCTCATTGCCGGGCTGGGAGTGTCGGGTCGCTGGCAGGAGTGGCTGCTGTTCACCAACTCCGTGGACTTCGGCATCACCGATGCACAGTTCGGCCGGGACCTGAGCTTCTACGTCTTCCGCCTGCCGTTCATGAGCTTCGTGATCGGCTGGCTGTTCGCCACCCTGATAATCGTCCTGGTACTCACCACGATCTTCCACTACATAAACGGTGGCATCCGACTCCAGTCGGTCGGCGAACGTGTACAGCCGCAGGTCAAGGCCCACCTCTCGGTCCTACTCGGCCTCATCGCCCTCGTGCGGGCAGGGGACTACTGGCTGGCACGATTCGAGCTGACCACCTCGGACCGGGGCGCCGTGATCGGAGCCACCTACACCGACGTGAATGCGCAGCTCCCGGCGACGAACCTCCTGATCCTCATCTCCCTGTTCGCCGTCGTGCTGCTGCTGGTGAACATCAGGCGGCGGGGCTGGGTGCTGCCCACGCTGGCCGTCGGGCTGTGGGCGTTCGTGGCGCTGGTAATGGGCGGCATCTACCCGGCGGTCATCCAGAGCCTGCGGGTGGAGCCGGCGGAGTCCGAGAAGGAGGAGCTGTACATAGCCCGGAACATCGAAGCCACCCGGACGGCGTTCGGCCTCGACGGGATCACCGTGGTGCAGCTTTCCGACTTCGACAACAGGATCGACGCATCCGACCTGCGCTCCAGCAGGGGGACGGTCCGCAACATCCGGATCCTGGACCCGCAGATCGTGCAGGGCACCTTCGACCGGCTGCAGGGCGAGCGCGAGTACTACACCTTCGCCGACGAGATGGACACCGACCGCTACACCATCGACGGTGAGACCACCCAGGTGCTGCTGGGCACCCGCGAGCTGGAAGTGAACGAGAACCGGTCGTGGGAGAACCAGCACGTGGCGTTCACCCACGGCTACGGCGTGGCCATGGCGCCGGTGAGTCGGGTGAAGGGCTCGGGAGACCCCGACTTCCTGGTTGGCGACCTCCCGGTCCTGATCGACCCATCGGTCGACGTGACCCTGGATCGGCCGCAGTTGTACGTGGGCGAGGGACTCAACGGCTATGCCGTGGTCGGCGCCACCCGCTCCGAGGTGGACTACACCGACGAGAACCAGGAGACCCAGGAGGTCCGCTACGCCGATATCGGCGGCGAGGGCGGCGTCGGCATGGGGACGTTGATCCGTCGGGCGGCGTTCGCCCTCCGCTTCGGCCAACTGGAGCCCGTCATCTCCAACTTCGTGACGTCGGACTCGCGGGTCTTCTACGTGCGCGACGTGCGGGACCGGGTCGAGAAGCTGGCCCCGTTCCTGCTCTTCGACGCCGACCCGTACCCGGTGCTGATCGACGGTCGGATCCTCTACGTGGTGGACGGCTACACCACCACCGATCGGTATCCGTATTCCCAGTTCGCATCCTCGGGCGAGTTGCCGCGTGCCAGCGGCCTTAGTCGCCATCGCTTCAACTACGTGCGTAACTCGGTGAAGGCCACGGTGGATGCCTTCACGGGCGAGGTCATCTTCTACGTGGTGGACGAGGGTGATCCGCTGGTGGCTTCGTACGGACAGGCCTTCGCGGGCCTGTTCACGCCGGCGTCCGAGATGCCGGAGTCGCTGGTCGCCCACCTGCGCTACGCGGAGGACCTGTTCCGGGTCCAGACCGAGGTGTGGGGCCGCTACCACGTCGAGGACACCCAGAACTTCTACCAGCGGGCATCGGAGTGGTCGGTCTCCCAGGACCCGGGCCGGACCGGCGAGGGCGCGGCGAATCTGGCTGTCGTCGACGAGGCGGGGTTCCGGATCGGCACAACGCGTATGCGCATGGCGCCCTACCGGACCATGATCGCGTTGCCTGATGGCGAGCATGCCGAGTTTAGCGAGGATGCCGAGTTCGTGATCTTGAGGGCGTTCGTGCCCCTGGACAAAGATGACGCCCGTAAGGAACTGGCCGCCTTCATGGTGGGTCGGAGCGACGGCGACAGCTACGGCGAGCTGGTGGTCTATCGACCGCCGTCGTCGAACTTCGACGGCCCGGCACTGGCCGAGGAGCGGATCCGCAACGACGAGGCGGTGGCGAGCCTCCAGACCCTTCTCAGCCAGCGGGGGTCGAACGTGCTGTTCGGCGAGCTGCTGCTGGTCCCGATCGAGAACTCGATCCTCTACGTGCGACCCCTGTACGTGCAGGCCGATGGCGACAACACCGTGCCGGAGCTGGAGAGGGTGATCGTGGCCGTGGGTGAGAAGGTCGTCATGGCCAACTCCCTGCAGGAGGCGCTGGAGGAGTTGACCAGGTCGAACCTGGCCGCCCTGTTCTCGGGCATCGGCGGCACGGCTATTGACCCGGACCCGGACCAGGACCAGGGCTCGTCGGCGTCGGATGGTGATTACGGCTCAGGTCCCGAGGCTGGCGACACGGACGGATCGGGTGCCGATACCGGTGGCTACGAGCCCGCCGGTGAGGTTCTCGCAGACGTGCGCTCGATCGTGATCGAGTTGTCGAGGCTGCAGTTGGAGTCGGCAGCTTCGCTCTCGGAGGATCCTGCCAACTGGCAGGAGTTCGGCCGCATCCAGGCCCGGATGCAGGACCTGCTGGACGCCCTCGAGGACGCAGCCGGCTAGTACGCAGCTAGATAGCCGGTTGGTACCCAGCCGGTTGGTACTAGGTGGTCGGCTGCCAGCCGCTGGTGCGGCGGCCGGATCCGGGGCTGTCTCCGGTAGTTGTGGCGGACCGTGCCCGGGCCGGCGAGTCGGCGGTGAGGTCCACGAACGATTCGTCGCCGGCCAGGTCCGGGGTCGGTATGGGGGCGATGGCGTCCTCGCTGAGGGCGATGCCGGTGGAACCGGCGACCTCGGCGATGCGGGCGTTCAGTTCGACGGCCACGCGGGAGAGTTCGGCGGAGAGTCGGGCGACCTGGAGTCGCAGGTCCATGACCTCGTCGGTGTTGTCGTCTCCGGCAGTCGAGTCGCCGACGATGTCGAATCGACGCTCGACCGTGTCGACGCGTTCGGTCAGGTCCCGTAGCTCGTTCACGAGGTCCAGGAGGGTCTGTTCCGGGGCGGTCGTCTCGGAGTGGGCGGTCGTCCGGTTGGAGCGGCGGAAGGCCATGGGGCGACTGTATCCACGACTGGTGTCGGGTCCGGGGCACGGCTGTGTGGTCTGGCCGTTCTGCTCGGTCGCGGGCGCCATCGTGCGCGATGCCGCTTCGCTACCCTGCCGACCGTGACTGGGTTTCGGCTCTCTGTGGTTCTGCTGGCCGTGGTGGTGCTGGGTTCGTCGTGCGCGGGACGCGACGGGCGCGAGATGGTCGCCAACGGTGTCGGGTTCACCCCGGAGCCGACCGTTGCGGTCGTCGAGGAGGTGCCGGCGCATTCGGTCGCAGCGGATCGGGCACGGGTCGAGGGTCGCAACACGATCGGTTCAGTGGCCACCGAGGTGATCTCCGGATCGCTGGGAGAGGGTGGTTCCTACGAGATCTCCACACTGCAACTGGATGGCATATGGGATGACGATCCCCTCAACGTGGCCCTCCGGAAGCCGGTCCTGGCCGAGATAGCCAGGTTCGCCGACGACCTGGTCGCGGACGAGGAGGTACCCACCGGGGAAGGGTTGCTGACCGGCGAAGCGGTCGTGCATCTGCTGGACGACCGGGTGCTGAGCGTGGTGTACGACTTCGAGTCATCTTCCGGTGGAGCCGTTCGGTCCGTCGAGGCGGTCAGGTCTGTGCTGGTGGACCTGGATACGAGTGCCCTGGTGGGCATCGGCGACCTGTTCCTGCCGGGGAGCCCCTGGCCGGAGACGGTCGCATTCCTGGCTCGCCAGGACCTGACGGCGCGCCTCGGCGAAGGCGCCGTCTGGGGCGAAGGGGTGGGTGACCGGTCTGGGCTGGGAGCCGACGAGGAGAACTTCCGCCTGTTCGCTGTTACGGCATCCCATCTGGTGCTGCGTTTCGAGCGGTACCAGGTCGGGCCGGGTGCCCTGGGTGCGCCTGAGGCGACGATCCCGTGGCCATCGCTGGTCGGGCTGGTGGATCCGCTGGGTCCGGTGGGGCACCTGTTGCCGTAGAGCCGGGTTGCATCTGGCTGGCGGGGTCCGCCCGTGGCTGTGAGGTGGCCCCCTGTCGGGGGCGCCCCCCTGTCGGGTCTTCCGGTTCAGCTTCCGTTCCCGGGGGCGTGGTCGATCTCGATGACCTCGTCGCGGTCGGCAATGGTGGCCAGGGCCTTCGCCAACTCGACGTCAGCCATCCCTCGGACGTCGATGGTGGTCTGGCGGACCTCCGTGGACGGATCGTCGGATTCGGTGGTGATGACGCCCATGATGCGCCCGCCTCCGGACTCGAGGCCCATGAAGAGGGCATCGAGCGTTCCGTGACCTGGTCGGTACCTGACCTCGAACCGCTTTCGGGAGCGTCGGAACAGGACGTACGGCTTGAGTGGGCCGAAGGTGACGACGATCACGAGGGCCATGGCGCCGGCCACGATTGAGACCACGTAGAGGCCCATGGCGGCGGCGATTCCGAAGGCGGCGGCCATCCAGAGGGTGGAGGCCGTGGTGATGCCGGTGACGGTGAAGCCGCTGCGGATCATGGCGCCGGCTCCGATGAAGCCGATGCCGGTGACCACCTGGGCTGCGACCCTGGATGGGTCGTTCTGGGGCCCGACGACCGCATAGGCGCCGGCGATGGTGAACAGGGCGGCACCGAGGGCGACCATCGAGTGGGTCCGGAGTCCGGCCGTCTTGTGGCGGGTCTCGCGCTCGAGGCCGAGCACCGCTCCTAGGGTGAGCGCAAGGGCCAGGCGCCCGATCAGCTCCAGTGAACTCGGGGTGTCCATGGCATTGAGCCTGCCACAGGGGACCTGGTCGTGGTCAGATCGGTGGATCCGGAGAGCCGGTCCGGTCCTACGACCAGCGGGACGAGCTGGTGAGCGACTCGGTGGGTAGGCGGATGTCAAAGCGCCTACGCACCTCGGCGTCGATCTCGGGCGATACGTGCGCGGGGAAGTGGCTGGAGAGGATCCCCGAGGCGATGACCCGGGCCCTTTCCTCGGCCGTCGTGGCCCCGGCGTCGAACCAGTCGGCCGGGCTGACCCTGTCGCCGACCTCCGGATAGATGTACTCGCTCTCCATCATCGTGAGCGTCTGGTCCTGGCCGAGGAAGTGGCCGGCGCCGAATATGACCGACTTGATCGTCTCGACCGAGAGGGTGTCGGGTGTGACCTCGATGCCCCGCACGGTCCGGTTGACGGCGCCCAGCAGGTCGTTGTCGATCACGAGGGCCTCGTACGAGCAGGCCAGCAGGCTGGCCAGCATTCCGGCCGCCTCATAGACGAGGTTGGCTCCGGCGTTTCCGGCGAGGCCCACGGTGAGGCCCTTCTCGTGGCCGGCCTGGTTGTCGGGAACCTTTGAGTCGGCCATCCCGGCAGCGACGCCTGACGGCAGCCCCAGCCAGTTGGCCACCTGGGCGGCGGCAGCCATCATCACGGCCTCCTCGCCGGAGCCTCCGGTCATGGCGCCGGTCCGCAGGTCGGAGACGAACGGCCAGAGTCCCATGACGCACGGGTGGCCGGGCTTCACGAGGTTGACGTAGGTCAGGGCGGACAGGCACTCGGCGAGGGCCTGGGCCAGGGACCCGGCCAGGGCGGCGGGTGACGTGGCACCGGCCTGCCCCGCCGAGAGGAGGTTGATGGGCATGCCGCAGTGCACCTGGGCGACCATGGAGCGCGCTGCGTCCTCTGCGTAGCGCAGGGGTGGGACGACGAAGGTGTTGTTGGCCACGCAGAAGGGCCGCTCGGCGAAGGAGCCCGGCTTCCCGCCCAGCATCTGGTCGAACATGTCGACGGCCTCGACGACGTGTTCGGGCTGGAAGAACGACGTGCCCATCGGCTTGGAGGTGCCCATGGCCACCGCGTAGGCGGAGTTCAGGTCGAGGTCCCGGGCCTCGACCATGTCGCGGGCCACGAGCGTCCGGACGTGGAAGTGGACGTGTTCGAGCGTGTCGACGAGGCGGGCCACGTCGTAGACGTCGTGGAGGTCCGATGGGCGGTGCTTGCGGGTTTCGTGGTCCCAGACGGAGACGGCCGCGCCTGCGGTGCCGAAGTGGACCCGGTCGCCGCCCACGTCTATGGACCGGTTGTCGTCGAAGCCATGCCAGGTGAACGACTTGGCGGCCATGTCCACGGCATCCTCGACGAGTGACTGGGGGAAGTGGAGGCGCTCGTGCTCGTCCACCCAGCCGCCGGCCGGGACCACCACCTCGATGAATTCCGGAATCGGGGTGCCCATGCCGAACTCGCTGAGCAGGGTCAGGGCCGTGTCGTAGACGGATCGGCACTCCGACTCTGTGAGCGGCTTGTAGGCGCCACCGGACTGTCCGGGGCGCACGGCCCGCTCGTCCTCTGGGAGGCCGGCGGCTCTGGCGGCGACCCGGGCGGCACGTCCGCCGGCTCGTACGCCCCGCTTTGGTCGGGTGGTCTCGGTCATGCCCGGAGCCTTTCGTTGGAAGGATCATGTGCAGCCGCCGCCAGCACGGTGGCGGTGTGCCGCTCGCCGAACAGGGCGATCTCGAACGTGGAGCCGGGTGCCCGGAAGGCGGGGTCCACGTAGGCGAAGGCCAGCGACCTCCCGACGGTGTGGCCCCAGGCGCCGCCGGTGGTGATGCCCATGGCGGTCGTGCCATCGCCCGCCGGGTCGTAGGTGGGCTCGTTGCCGCGGCAGTCGGAGTCGGTGGCATCCACCTCGCAGTAGACGAGGAGCATGTCCAGGCCGGTGAGGTCGGGTCCGGCGGTCGCCCTGCGGGCCAGCGTGGCGTCGCGTCCCAGGAAGTCCCGGCCCGGCGTGTCCAGGTCCACGAACCTGTCGAGGCCTGCCTCGATGGGGGTGATCTCGGTGGTGAGCTCGCCACCCCACGCCTTGTAGGCCTTCTCGATGCGCATGACGTTCATGGCGTACGAGCCGAAGTGGACCATGCCGTGGGCTTCGCCGGCCGCCACCAGGGCGTCGTACAGCTCGGGCATGCGGTCGATGGGGTGGTGGAGTTCCCAGCCCAGCTCGCCCACGTAGCTGACCCGTAGGGCGGTGACGGGCACGCCGGCCACGTGTACCTCCCTGGCGGTCAGCCACGGGAAGGCCTTGGAGGAGAGGTCGGCGTCGGTGCAGGTGGCGAGGACGTCGCGGGCCCGGGGTCCGGTGACGGCGAGGATGGCGGTGGCGTCGGTGACGTCGACGATGGTCACGTCCTCACCCGGGAGCACGTGCTGGGCCAGCCAGTCCAGGTCGTGGGTGGTGCCGGTGATGGCCGAGTTGAGGTAGTAGCGGTCGGCGGCGAGGCGGGTGACCGTCATCTCGCACTCGATGCCGCCGAGGTCGGTGAGCATGTGGACGAGGCGGATGCCGCCGTCGGTGGTCGGCAGCCGGTTGGCTGAGAGTCGGCCCAGCAGGTTGGCGGCGTCGCTTCCGGTCACCTCGAACTTGGCGAAGGCGGTCAGGTCGGCGATGCCGACCCGCCCGCGCACGCCGTTGCATCGGCGGCGACGATGTCGTGGGCGTTGGAGCGCCTCCACGAGTACTGCTCGGCCTCGCCGTAGTAGCGGGGGCGTTCCCAGCCCCAGACGTCCTGCCACTGGGCGCCGAGGGCGTCGAGCCTTTCGGCTATGGGCGTGCGCTTCATGGGGCGTCCGGCGGACCGGTATTCGCCGGGCATGCGCACCTGGTACATCTCGTGGTACTCGTCCACGGACTTGAGGATCGTGTAGTCGAGGTCGGACCACGGGCCGAAGCGGCGGGGGTCCATCTCGCGGACGTTGATCTCGGTCTGGCCGTGGACCATCCACTGGGCCAGGAACTTCCCGGCGCCGGGACCCTGGGTGATGCCGATGGAGGCTCCGGCGCACATCCAGTAGTTGCGCACGCCGGGGGCGGGGCCCATGAGGTAGCCGCCGTCGGGGGTGTGGGTGATGGGGCCGCTGACCACCTGCTTGATGCCGGCCTCGGCGAAGATCGGGAACCGTTCGGCCGAGATCTCCAGCCACGGGGCGAGCTGTTCCAGGTCGGGCGACGTGAGGTGGAAGTGGAGGTTCCAGTCGATGCCGTCCAGCCCGTAGGTGATGGAGTCACGGGTCTCGTAGGGGCCGATGAGGAGGCTGTCGATCTCACGGCGGTAGTAGCAGGAGGATCGGGGGTCCCGGATGACGGGCATCTCGACTTCCTGGGCGGCCATCTCGGGGAGGGACTCGGTGATCAGGTACTGGTGGATCATCGAGACGATGGGGACGTCGATGCCGGACATGGCCCCGAGCTGCGGGGCGTAGTGGCCGGCGGCGTTGACGACGTGGTCGCAGGTGACCTCGCCCTTGTCGGTGGTGACCCTCCAGCGGCCGTCCGGGAGCTGGTCGACGGCGGTGACGAGGGTGTGGCGGGCGATCTCGCAGCCGAGCTGGCGGGCGCCGACGGCCATTGCGTTGGTGGATCCGGTGGGGTCGGACCAGCCGTCGTCGGGCGTCCAGAAGCCGAGGAGGATGTCGTCGGTGGATCCCATGAGGGGCACCTGTTGGCGGACCTGGTCGGGGCTGATGAGGTGTGACTCGACGCCGATCTGGTCGAGCATCCCCTGGACGTAGCGGTACCACTCGGCCTGGTCCTCGTTGACGGCCAGGCGGATGGCGCCGCAGCCGTGCCAACCGGTGGACATGCCGGTCTCTGCTTCGAGTGCCTTGTAGAGCTCGATGCCGTAGGCGTGGACCTTGGCCATGTTGAGGCTGCCGATGAAGTTGGGCACCAGGCCTGCGGCGTGCCAGGTGGAGCCCGACGTGAGCTCGCCCTTCTCGATGAGCAGGGTGTCGGTCCAGCCTTCGTGGGCCAGGTGGTACAGCAGGCCCACGCCCATGGCGCCGCCGCCGATGACCACGCACTGCGCGTCGTTGCGCATGGGTGCCTGCCTCTCTGAAGGTTGTGCCGGTCGGGACCTGGGCCCCGGGACCGGACAGGGTGTTCTGAATTTGTTGTTCCAATGAGTGGAACGTTCCGACTAGTGGTGTCCTATGCTAGCGATATCCAGACGATCGAGCGAACTTTCGCCGTACTGCGGGCTCTGGCGGGCCGGTCCGACTCCACGGGCGTGACCGAGGTGGCCCGGACGACCGGTCTGGCCAAGTCGACCTGCTCGCGGATCCTGTCCAGCCTCGA
>OCSI01000029.1_pt1 | contig 14899 bp, 13 predicted proteins | sample 1496131 | NCBI WGS metagenome assembly OCSI01 (sample SAMEA3143269, study PRJEB22397) | metagenome | reverse complement strand
ATGGGTTACTTTGTTCAGTTTTTAGATATCCGTAATGACCCTGATACTTTATTACCTGAATCTAATCGCTACGTAGCGACTAACGCCTATGGTGAGCAGAAGTTTGGCTTTGGTAATATCATGGTGGTTGGCTTTGTCTTAAAGGACTGTGTTGGTGGTGATAACCCATACGGTGATGCAGATGAAATCATTAACTATGACCCTGAAACAGGTTTAAGAATTAACGAATCAGCCCCGGCGAAAATAACACAAGCGATTTGTGAGAATGCTGGTGGTGCTTGGGAAGATTCAGCCGATGTTTATCAGCCGTGGTTTATTAACATGGTACAAAAAGCCCATAATGACATGGTGGCACTAGATCATGCCCGTGGTAATAACTTTATGGATATTGCCGCGCAAAAGATTAAGTACATGGGCACATCAGAAGATGGCGGCTTAAAGTTTGAAAGATTAATCCCTGTTGCAGGTATCAACGCTACTGATAAACAAGTATCTGATAAGCAATTAGCACACCTTAAGAAAGGTATTGAAACTAACCCAGTGTTAGCACCAATGCTAATGCTTAAGCAAGCCAAAGACGGCACACGTTGTGAGTTTGCACAAGAAGGTTGGTACGATGATGAAGTGTGTAAAGCGAAGGGCTTCTTTATTGTTGGCGACTATGCTGACACAGTTAAGACTGATTACCTGCCATGGGTTTCTTCAACCATTGATTTAGTCAATGACATTAAAGCCAAGCACGGCGATAGAGTAGAGGTGCGTATTGCGGGTGAACCGTACTTCTTAGCCTTTATGCTGTATGACTTGGTGCAAAAATGGTGGTTGTTTGTGATTTCATTCTTGATCGTGGTGGGTATGCTTTGGTACTTAAACAAAGGCTGGAGAGGTTCGGTATTCCCACTGATTGGAGTAGTTGCAACTATTATTATCACCCTTGGTTTAATGGGCTTTACCGCTTATAAATTGACAACAATGATGGTGTTAACACCAATGCTATTATTAGCGATTGGTACGGGTCACGCCGTGCAAGTGGTCAGGCGTTATCAGAGTGAGCTACATAGTGATAAACGCATCAATCCACTCACAGCAGCTGAAAAAGCGATTGCTGTTACGATTATTCCTGCAACACTGGCGATTGTGACAGACATGGTGGGTTTCTTTACTTTGTCATTTGTGGATATCTCGTTCTATAAGGCGTATGCATATTTTGGCATGTTTGGAATGATGACTATTTTGATTACCACAACCACGGTTGCGCCAATTTTGATGGCGATGTTCCCAGGCAAAGATACTGAGCGTGATGCTTCAATGACAGAGGCTTCAGCTTTTGAAAAAGGCATGGCGAAAACACTCACGAGTGTCATTACTGGCAAGATGAAAATTATCCCTATTGCTATGATTGTGGCGCTTGTGGCTTGGAGCACGGTACAAACTAAAGTACTGAGCCCAACAGCAGAATCAGCGATGCCAGGTGTGGAAGTGGGTATTAACTATTCTCGTGCAGCGTTTAAGTATGATTCTGATGCGAATATTGATTTGCGTCGTTTGGGCGAGGTAATGCCAGGTGTGATTTCAGTCAATATTCCAATTAAGGGTAAGGTTGAACATTTCCCAATGTTGCCGGCCTGTGAGTACGATGGTTCGCAAGCGCCAGGTACTAAGTGTTGGGATGAGGATGAAGACGATCCACAGGGTGCATTTAACCATGCTGAAGTAATGGCAGCGATTGAGAAAACTGAAGATTGGATGCGTTCGCATCCGAATATTGGCTTTACTGGTTCGTACATTCAGTTCTTAAAAATTGTTAATATGTTGATGATGACACCGGAAGGACAAGAGCCAAATCTTAAATATTTCCATGTGCCAAATGATAAGTTTATTGCTGCCAATATGGATGTGTATGGTGATGTTGATGATCCTGAATGGGTGCCAAATGCAAATGAAATCGTCACTGGTTTTAATGGTTTGTTAGAAGCGAACACTAATGCGGGTGATCTAGATTCGTTTGTGGCTAAAAGTTGGAACGAAGGTGTGATCATGGGCTTTGTTAATACCATGGATCCGGTAAAAACTCACCAAACTGTAAAAGATATTCAGCAGTTCTTTATTGATAATAAAGACGAGCCAGGGTTTGATTTGGTGACTTGGGGCTTTAAATCGGGCGATGTTATTACTATGCCTGAAGCAGGCGTATGTTCGATTGAGAGTGTTAATGAATCAAACTCACCAACTAAGCGACAAGACTGTGCTAACGAAAACGGTGATTGGGTCGCTAAAGTGGTCGAGATTGAAGACAGTGGTACCACGACTATGGCTGTGGGTGGATTCTTAGGAGCGACAGAAGCAACACATGATGTTGCTGAGGTTGAATATATTAAGTCGCCACTGGTGACCGCACTGGCAATCTTTATTGTGGCTGCGCTAATCTTTGGCTCGCCACTGGTTGCGGCCATTCTAACTTCAACTTTGTTAGTAACACTATTTGGCCAGTACGGCCTAGGTGCTTACTATACAAGTGTAGAAAACTGGTCAGGCAATCTTCACTTTGCAACCTTGGTGTCGTTATCGATTGCGATGGGCTTGGGTGTTGACTATGGTATTTATATGATCTCTCGCTTAAAAGAAGAGATGGCTGCCACGGGTGGACAATGGGTTGAATCGTTGCAAAACACACTAGAGACAACAGGTGCTGCGGTATTTGCCTCGATTGTAGTATTGCTAGCGAGCTTCATCCCGCTGTTAATGACACAATTGGCTAATACTTGGGCGTTGGGTGTGTTTATTTCTGAAGCATTGATTATTGATGTAGTTCTTGCATTAACCATCATTCCTTTATTGGTTTACATCTTTAAACCAAAATACGTGTTTGGTAACAAGAAGTAAATAAAACAGTAAAAAATATAATTAAAAAGCTTGCTTCGGCAGGCTTTTTTTATTGCTGAAAATAGTGATGCTAACGTATAATTCATGCATTATTGATTAATTGTTAACCAATGGCATTGATTGTACAAAAATACGGCGGCACTTCAGTCGGCTCAGTTGAGAGGATTCAAGCCGTCGCTAAAAAGATTAAAGCCTTTGCCGATGGTGGTGATCAGCTGGTGGTGAGTGTGTCTGCCATGAGTGGTGAAACCAACCGCATGACAGCGCTTGCCAAGGATGTTCAAGATATGCCCTCATTGAGAGAGATGGACGTGCTCTTGACCACAGGCGAGCAGGTAACTATTTCATTGTTATCGATGGCACTTCAACAATTAGGCTGTGATGCGATTTCATACACGGGTTCGCAAGTGCGTATTACCACGGATAGTGAGCATGGCAAGGCGCGCATTAAGTCGATTGACGATCATCGTATTCGTGAAAGCTTAGAGGCTGGCAAAGTTGTCGTTGTGGCTGGCTTTCAAGGTGTGGACGAACAAGGGCATATTACTACCTTGGGTCGTGGTGGCTCTGATACAACTGCTGTAGCGTTAGCGGCAGCGCTGAATGCTGACGAGTGTCAGATTTATACCGATGTGGATGGTGTGTACACCACCGATCCACGCATTGAGCCAAAGGCAAGAAAAATGAAGTCTGTGAGCTATGAGGAGATGCTTGAGATGGCATCGCTTGGCTCAAAGGTTTTGCAAATCCGTAGTGTGGAGTTTGCATCAAAATACAAGGTACCTTTAAGGGTATTGTCATCACTGATTGACAATCCTGAGGGGACATTAATTACCAGTGAGGAAAACATTATGGAACAAGCCGTTATTTCAGGGATTGCGCATAATATCGATGAAGCAAAATTAAGCTTAATTGGTGTGCCAGATGAACCGGGTATTGCTTTTAAAATTTTAAAGCCAATCAGTGAAGCGAATATTGAAGTTGATATGATTGTACAAAGTGTGTCTGCACGTGAAGGGCTAACTAATTTTGCCTTTACCGTGCATCGTAGTGACTTTGATAAGGCGCAAGCGATCTTACAAGGTATTTGTGATGAACTTAGTGCTATGGGCGTGCAAACTGATGATAAAGTGGTTAAAGTGTCTTTAGTGGGTATTGGTATGCGTTCACACGCAGGTATTGCAGCGCAGATGTTTGAAGTATTACATAAAGAGAATATTAATATTCAAATGATCTCTACTTCAGAGATTAAAATATCAGTTGTCATTGATGAAAAATATTTAGAATTAGCGGTGCGTTCATTGCACAGCGCATTTGAATTAGATAAGGAATAAAGATGCCAGGATTTGACGATAGAGACGGATTAATTTGGTTTGATGGTAAATGGGTTGATTGGCGTGATGCTAAAGTTCACGTATTAACACACACTTTGCATTATGGCATGGGTGTGTTTGAAGGTGTTCGTGCTTACCAAACTGATAATGGCCCAGCAATTTTTAGAATTGAAGAGCATACGGACCGGTTGTTTAATTCTGCCAAGATTATGAATATGGACATTGGTTTTTCTAAAGAAGAGATCAATCAAGCTCAAAAAGATGCCGTAGTTAAAAACAACCTTGATAGCGCCTATATTCGCCCAATGAGTTTTTATGGCTCCGAAGGCATGGGTTTGCGTGCTGACGGCCTAAAAGTGCATACGATTATTGCTGCGTGGGAATGGGGTTCGTACTTAGGCGAAGACAACATGGAAAATGGTATTCGTATCAAGACTTCAAGCTATACGCGCCATCACGTTAATATTGCGATGACCAAAGCCAAGGCGAATGGTAACTACATTAACTCTATGCTGGCTTTGCAAGAGGCGTTAACCGATGGCTATGATGAGGCATTGTTGTTAGATGTTGATGGCTTTGTGGCTGAAGGCAGTGGTGAAAATTTCTTCATTATTCGTGATGGTGTTATTTACACGCCGGATTTAACTTCGGCGTTGGCGGGCATTACTCGTGATACCATCTTTACTTTGGCGAAAGATTTGGGTTATAAAATTGTTGAAAAACGCATTACCCGTGATGAGGTGTATTGTGCTGATGAAGCTTTCTTTACCGGCACAGCGGCAGAGGTAACCCCGATTCGTGAGTTAGATAATCGCACAATCGGTGCTGGAACACGCGGGCCAATAACCAAGCAATTGCAAGCCTTGTACTTTGATTGTGTTTATGGTCGTAATGAACAATATAAAAATTGGATAGCCAAAGGGGTGTGTCGATGAGTGAAATAGTAGATGATTTTCAGAAAAAACATGTCAGTTTTTCTACGGTAGAACAGAAAGACTTACCTTTTCATTGCCCACCAAAAGATGCGCAAAAGTGGAATATGCACCCTAAAGTATTCTTAAAATTTGATTCAACAGGTAAAGCCGCTTGCCCGTATTGCGGTGCAAGTTATGAACTGGCTTAATCGCCTTTGATCATATTATGGACAATCAACTAACCAATGTTGTTTTAGTCGGCCCTATGGGCTCTGGTAAGACTTCGGTTGGTCGCCGTCTTGCTTGTGTATTAAAGCGCGACTTCTTCGATTCCGATTTTGAGATTATTGCCCGCACCGGTGTTGCGATTGATCATATTTTTGATGTAGAAGGTGAAGAAGGGTTTCGACAACGTGAAACTCAAGTGCTCAAAGATTTGTGCGAAATCCCTAATATTGTTATCGCCACTGGCGGTGGTATTGTTATCAAAGAAGAAAATAGAACATTGCTAAAGCGTGATAGTTTTGTGGTGTATTTATCTTCTAGTATTGCACAGCTGGTAAAACGCACAGCCAATTCTAAATCACGCCCTTTGTTAGAGCAATCAAGTAATCGAGAGAAAACCATTCGTGATTTAGTCAACGCTAGAGAAGATTTTTATCAAGAAGTTGCTGATGTGGTGATTGAAACCACGGGTAAAAAACTTTATGCTATTATTAATGAAATTAAAAAAGTTGCGCCAAAATGAAGAAAATTTTTATCACCATTTTAATATTATTAACTGGCTTTAATGCGCAAGCAATCAGTGAACGTGAGTTTATTGAGCGGCTAAAAGCCACCCATCCTTTTTTTGAACAACAAGCATTAAGCAGTCAGATTAAACAAGTTGAAAAACGCCTAACTACAGCTAATGAAGATTGGATTATTTCGATTAATGGTAATTATAAAAATGAAAATGCCAGCGATATATCATCGAGCACTTATAACAAGCTAAACACAACCTCAGCCGATGTTTCTGCAACGCGAAAAATTGCAAATTCTGGTAGTGATATCACCTTTAAGCACGTTTGGACAGATAAAGACAAAGATGGTGTTGATATAGCACGTAACAAATTTTCATTAGATTATACGTATCCATTATTACGCAATCGAGATGGTGTGAATGACCAGCTTGATGGGGATGTTGCTCAGATTGCCATTGAGAAAAATACGCTTGAACGACTTGAACAGGAAGAAGATTTTATTCTTAAAAAACTCAAACGTTTTGTTGATTTGGCCTATGCACAAGAGCAGCAGTTAATTAATGAGCGCCGATTAGCTTTGGCCGGGCAAGAGCTGAATTTAGTTAAGCAAAAATTTGCGGCTTCTGTTGTAGATAAGGTTGATGTCTTGTTGCAAGAGGATGCCTATCAAAGAGCGCAACAGCAATTATTACAAGCACAGCAAGACTTAATCTTGTTGCGTCATGAAATAGCCATTACATTAGCGCTTAATTTTGATCAAGTGGTTGCCAATACAGATTTATACAAAATTTACTCTGCTAAAGAGGTGTGGTTATTAGCAGACACTAGAGCGCTAAAAATTACCGCTTTAGATCAAAAAACTTTGAAGCGACAACTGTTTAGTTTTAAGAATGAATCGCAAGCTAAGTTAGATTTGAATTTAGGTTTGGCAAGTGAGGGAGAAAACAGCAGTTACTCGAATTCATTAGAAAACCAAAGCGCTACTTGGAATGTGGGTTTGGACTGGTCGTATCCATTGGGTGGGGTTAAGAGTAGTAACAATGTCAAAAAAGCAGAAATTAAATTGGCGCGTTTAGCGCAATACAAAAGAGAGCAGTTGCTTGAACTTAATGTGCAAGCTACCATACTTAAAGAAAAAATTAAGCTACTAATGCAAATGCTTAAATCTAATAAAAAGCAAATTTCAATTGCCAAGGCTAGAACTGTAGAAGAAAGAGGGCGTTATGCCAATGGTAGCGGACAGGCGAGCTTTGTGATTAGTGCACAAAATAATGAGCAAAATGCCCAGCTTGGCTATGCACAGGTGGCCACAAATTATCAAAAAGCAGTGCTCGATTTCAAAGCAACGATTGATCAATTGGTTCGATGAATCAAAACGTTGTTAGGTACGCGCTTACCCCTAAAGACTTACACGCACATATTTTTCAAGTCGAGCTAACACTTGATAATCCTAACCCATTAGGGCAGGTTTTTTCATTGCCAAATTGGATTCCAGGCAGTTATTTGATTCGAGATTTTTCTAAACATATCGTTAGTATTAATGCACAAAGTTGTGGCAAGACGATTGCCATTAAAAAACTAGATAAAAACCATTGGATCACGCAGCCTTGCGATTCAAGTATTACTTTGCAATATGAGCTTTATGCTTTTGATTTGTCGGTACGTTGTGCCTATCTAACTAATGAGCGTGCCTTCTTTAATGGCAGTAGTGTATTTTTAAAATCAGTTGGCTTTGAAGATAACCCATGTGAGTTGGTGATTAACTACCCAACAAGTAAGATGTTGGGCGATTGGAGTTGTGCCACCACTTTAAAGCTCAAATCAAAAGATGAGGGTTTCGAGGTTTACCAAGCTGATCATTATCAAGACTTGATTGATCATCCGGTGGAGATGGCTGATTTCACCCGCTTTGAATTTGAGGTCAATAAGATACCTCATGCCATGACATTGACTGGCCAACACACAACAGACATCGCCCGATTAAGAGCTGATTTGATACGCATTTGTCAACACCATATAGATTTCTTTGGCAGCGATGTACCGTTTGATGAGTACTTGTTTTTAACACTGGTAAGAACTAAGGCTTACGGCGGCCTAGAGCACAAAAAATCCAGCAGTTTGATTTGTTCTAGAAAAGAGTTGCCAACCGAAAATAAACCTGAAATTGATTCTGATTACACGCGATTTTTAGCGCTTTGTTCACATGAGTACTTTCATGCGTGGTGGATTAAAACCATTAAGCCAGCAAGCTTTCATGCGCTTAATTTGGGGCGGGAGAATTACACCGAACAGTTATGGGTTTTTGAGGGCTTTACTTCGTATTATGATGAGCTGTCACTATTGCGTACTAAGCTGTTATCACCGGAGCAGTATTTAACCTTATTTGCACAAACGGTAACGAGAGTACAAAAGAGCCAAGGTCGACACAAACAATCATTGGCTGAGTCGAGTTTTGATGCTTGGACTAAGTTTTATCAACAAGATGAGAACGCACCAAATGCAATTGTGAGCTATTATACCAAGGGTGCTTTGTTGGCTTTTGTGCTCGATATTGAGATTCGTAGCCGTAGTCATGATGCTCAGTCATTAGATGATGTGTTGAAGCTGATATGGGCCAATTATCAAGACACCGGTTTAGAAGATGATACGGTACAAAAAGTGGTTGCACATTTAACTCAAAGTGATTTCACCAAATTTTTTGATGATTATCTGTATGGTATGAGTGAATTACCACTCAAACAAGCATTTGATTACGTAGGCATCAATTGTGAATTTAGCCATAAGAAAGGAGAGCTCTCAAACTTTGGTATCGGCATTAACAAAGCCCAAGAGTTTGCCCTTATTAGTCATGTATTAGAGGGGTCTTGCGCTCAAGCAGCGGGCTTATATGTTGGCGATAAAATCATGAGTATTGACAGTATCAAAGTACAAGCTAAAGACTTAGCAAGCGCGATTGACTCTTACGCCGAAGGCGATGTAATCCAAGTTGGACTTTTAAGAGACGAGTTGTTAATTGAATTAAGCGTCACAATGACCAACAGTGCACCAACATTTTGCACTTTGAGTGTCACTGACAATCTATCTAAAGACACTTTAAAAAGACAAGAGCAATGGTTTTACCACGCATAAAATTACCCAAACTATTACTTAAACCTGTTGGCCGTGCCATTAGTGATTTTGGCATGATTAAAGCGGGTGATAAAATATTGTTAGCGGTTTCTGGTGGTAAAGACTCTTTGAGTTTATTCCACATCTTGCGTCATTTTCAGCGTCATTCTCCGGTCAAGTTTGAACTCGGCATTGTAACGATTGATCCTCAAGTTGAAGGTTTTGAGCCGCAAGCACTTGAGGTGTTTTTTAAGCAATTTGATATCCCATATTTTTTTGAAGAATTTCCGATTATGGAACAGGCTAAAGAAAGTATGCGTGGTGATTCTTATTGTTCATTTTGCTCTCGAATCAAGCGTGGTTTGATGTATCAAGTAGCCAGACGAGAAGGTTATAACGTTTTAGCTTTGGGCCAACATTTAGATGATTTGAGCGAGAGTTTAATGATGTCGATGTGTCACAATGGTAAGATTCAAACCATGAAAGCACACTATATTAATGACGCCAAAGATTTACGTATTATTCGCCCAATGGTGTATGTACGTGAGCGTCAATTGGCTGATTTTTCTAAGACGGCTGATTTACCCGTGATTGCTGATTCATGCCCAGCTTGCTTTAGTATGCCGACTGAGCGAGAATATTTTAAACATTGGTTGTTAGACGAAGAAAAGCGCATTCCCAATCTGTATAAAAACCTGCTCAGTGCAATGAAACCGATGTTGGATGAAACCAAGGATTTGATTGATGATTAAATTTATCTTAACTTTTTTCTCGATTTTACCGCTTAGGATTAATCATTTTATTGGCGCTATGATTGGTCGATACTTGTCTTTGACGAACAGTGATTCTAAAAAAGTTGTAAGTAAAAACATACAAACTTGTTTTCCTGATTTAAGCGATACAGAACAACAAAACCTTGTCAAAAAATCTCTAATTGAAACCGGTAAAGGATTGAGTGAATCTGGCTTTATTTGGTTTAATAGCTTTAAAAATAATGCCACGTATATTACTAAGACAACAGGCATGGCGCATTTAAAGAGTGACTCACCGGTTATTTTATTGGTGCCACATTTTGGCTGTTGGGAAATTACAGGCAGAGTGTTATCATTAACCAAACCAGTGACATTTTTATACAAGCCACTGAGAAAGTCTGAGCAGGAAGAATGCTTGATTTCTAAAAGACAACAGGGAGATTTGTCGATGGCAACGGCTGATAAGAAAGGCGTGATTAGGTTGCAAAGAGCATTGGTAAAAGGTGATTTAATTGGTATCTTACCAGACCAGGACCCTGGGGAAGAGGGTGGTATCTTGGCACCATTTTTTAATCATGATGCACGTACCATGACACTACTGGCTAAGCTTGTTAGAAAGAATAATGCCAAAGTGTTACTAACTTGGGCGACTCGATTAGAAAAAGGTAAAGGTTACGAATTAAACTTAAAGCCGGTGAATATTTTGTCAGATTCTGGCGAACTTAAAGATGATGTGGCGTTGATGAATCAGGTGATTGAAGGTTTGGTTAGGACCAAACCTGAGCAATATTTATGGAACTATAAACGCTTCAGATCTGTTGTTGATTATTGATTAAGGATGCCTTATTAAGTTTATAAGTGCTCTATGATATAATTTGCCCATGAAATTTATTGAAGACATTCAAAGTGTATTTGATCGCGACCCTGCGGCAAGAAACACTTTCGAGGTAATTACTTGTTATTCGGGCGTGCAGGCGATGCTGTTTTATCGTCTGACGCATCGCCTATGGTTGTTAAAGCTAAAGTGGTTGGCCAGATTTATCTCAATGTTAGCCAGGTGGATTACGGGTGTTGAAATTCATCCTGGTGCGGTGATTGGCCGACGTTTCTTTATCGACCATGGTATGGGTGTTGTCATCGGTGAAACGGCACAAATTGGCGATGATTGTACGCTTTATCATGGGGTTACTTTAGGTGGCACCACTTGGAAAAAAGGCAAGCGTCATCCAACCTTAGGCAACAATGTGGTGATTGGCGCTGGCGCCAAGATCTTAGGCCCTATTATTTTGGGTGATGATGTACGTGTCGGCTCTAATTCAGTGGTGGTCAAATCAGTTGATAACGCTCAAACTGTCGTTGGCGTGCCTGCGCGCGTGCTAAAAGATTCTAAAACACAAACCGATCATTTTGAATCTTATGCAGTGGGTACCGATGTAGACGACCCTACGGTTAAAGCCATTAATTCAATTTTGTCACATATCCATGATATGGACGAACAACTCAATATCGTCTCTAAAAAATTGGATATTAAAGACCAAGACGATATCGACGTTGATAAGCTAGAAATCGAAAGCAAGTAAGAAACCTTTTATTTATTTATAAGTTCCTTGCATATAGTAGGGTTTTTTACTTGACTAAAACACTTGGTTAAGTATATAATAATATCCTGTTAAAAACTAAGGACTAGTATGCAATTAACAACAAAAGGCCGTTATGCTGTAACAGCCATGTTAGATCTAGCATCTAATAGTACTGGAAAGCCTATTACGCTCGATATTATCTCGCAAAGACAAAACATCTCATTGTCTTATCTTGAACAATTATTCGCCAAACTTAGAAAAGCCGAACTGGTTAAAAGCGTACGTGGACCTGGCGGCGGTTACCTGTTAGACACAGCAGCTGAAGACATTACTTTGACGCAAATTATTGAAGCGGTTGATGAGAATATCGATCTTCGTCGTTGCAAAGGAATGAGTACTTGTCATAGTGGTAAACAGTGTATATCTCACCAGCTTTGGTGTGAAGTGAGTGACCAAATTAGAACATTTTTAAGCAGTAAGAATTTACAACAAGTGATCGATGATCACCAATTAAACAAAGGACTATAAAGAATATGTCAGTACCTACTTATATGGATTATTCAGCAACGACGCCAGTTGATAAGCGTGTTGCTTCAATGATGATGAAATACTTAACCATGGATGGCGATTTTGGTAATCCAGCTTCGAATTCTCATTATTACGGCTGGCAGGCAGATACTGCAGTGAAAAATGCCAGAAAGCAAGTGGCTAGCTTGGTGGGTGCAGACCCAAGAGAAATCGTTTGGACTTCAGGTGCCACTGAATCAGACAACTTAGCAATTAAAGGTATTGCCCATTTTTATAAGAAAAAAGGTAACCATATCATTACCCTTAAAACTGAGCATAAAGCGGTATTAGACACTTGTCGTCAGTTAGAAAGAGAGGGTTATGAAGTAACTTATTTAGATCCAATGGCAGATGGTTTGTTAGATTTAGAAGTTTTAAAGGCTGCGATTACTGACCAAACATTATTAGTGTCTGTCATGCATGTAAATAACGAAATTGGCGTCATTCAAGATATTGAAGCCATTGGCAATATTTGTCGTGAGCATAAAGTATTTTTCCACGTTGATGCGGCGCAATCTGCCGGTAAGGTAGCGATTGATTTATCAACGCTACCGGTTGATCTAATGAGTTTTTCAGCACATAAGATTTACGGCCCTAAAGGTATGGGTGCTTTATATGTGCGTCGTAAGCCACGTGTTCGCCTTGAAGCGCAAATGCACGGCGGTGGTCATGAGCGTGGTATGCGCTCAGGTACATTAGCCACGCACCAAATTGTTGGTATGGGTGAGGCTTTTGCTATTGCTGAGGCAGAGATGGTTGAGGAAAATGCAAGATTTTTAGTCTTACGTGAGCGCTTATTAGCAGGCTTTGTAGACATGGAAGAAGTGCAAGTAAATGGCCATGCTACTCAACGAATTGCTGGCAACTTAAATATTAGTTTTAATTATGTAGAAGGCGAGTCATTAATGATGGCAATTAACTCTATTGCGGTGTCTTCTGGCTCTGCTTGTACATCAGCCAGTCTTGAGCCATCGTATGTATTGCGCGCTCTAGGTTTGAATGATGAACTAGCACACAGCTCTATTCGTTTTAGTATTGGTCGTTACACGACTGAAGCAGATATTGATAAGGCTATTGTGTTGGTACGCGACAAGGTGCAAAAATTACGTGATTTATCACCATTATGGGATATGTTTAAAGACGGCGTAGATTTGAGTAAAGTTGAGTGGGCTGCGCACTAATTACGATACAAATTACAAGGATTATCTAGCCGATAAAAGGTTAGAATGACAACAAAAGGATTATTAGGAGAAATAAGATGGCATATGGTGAAAAAGTACTTGATCATTATGAAAATCCACGCAATGTGGGTGTATTAGATAAAGACGCTAAAAACGTAGGTACTGGCATGGTGGGTGCACCAGCTTGTGGTGATGTGATGCGTTTGCAAATTCAAGTAAACGACGATGGCGTAATTGAAGATGCAAAATTTAAAACTTATGGTTGTGGTTCGGCTATTGCCTCAAGTTCATTATTAACCGAATGGGTTAAAGGCAAAACTTTAGACGAAGCAGCGCAAATTAAAAACTCTGATATTGCTGAAGAATTAGCACTACCTCCAGTTAAGATTCACTGCTCAGTATTGGCTGAAGACGCGATTAAAGCGGCGATTAGCGATATTAAAAGTAAGGCTTAATTAAGTAAAAATGTCAATCACATTAACAAATACAGCAGCTGAGCGTGTTGTTGGTTTTTTAGCCAGCCGCGGTTCAGGTATGGGTATTCGTTTGTCTGTGCAAACGACTGGTTGTTCTGGTTTGGGTTATAACATGGAGTTCGTTGATAATGCAAATGACGACGATACTGTATTTGAAGATAATGGCGTTAAAGTGATTATTGATGCAAAAAGCTTGATCTACTTAGATGGTACTGAAGTTGATTTTGTTAAGGAAGGTTTAAACGAAGGTTTTGAGTTTAACAATCCGAATGCCAAGGCCGAATGTGGTTGTGGCGAATCCTTTACTGTTTAGCTTCTTCCCACTATGCAAAACTACTTTGAGTTATTCTCTTTAGAGGTTGATTTTGCAATAGATTTAACCGGTTTAGAGCAGGCTTATCAGTCACAAATTGCGATATTTCATCCGGATAATTTTGTCACTAAAAGTGATAAAGAAAAATCTATTGCCCTACAGAACACATCACTTATCAATACAGCGTATGACACGTTAAAATCTCCTTTATTGCGAGCAACCTACTTGTTAGAATTACAAGACATTAATGCCTTTGATGAGAAAGACACACAAATGGACATAGACTTTCTGATGAATCAAATCGCCTTAAGAGAGCAATTAGAATCATTAGAGGTCGATAAAGACGAATTAGCACTTGATGATTTTATTGAAAAAGTAAGCCAGAAGGTGACACAAAATATAGAACAAGTTAAGCAATTATTTGAACTTAATGAGTTTGATAAAATTAAGAATCTAGTGAGAGAATTAAAGTTTTATACACAGTTGAATGCACAAGCCAATCAACTGATGGACGAATGGCTTTAGAATAAAATATGGCATTATTACAAATATCAGAGCCGGGGCAATCAAGCGTACCACACCAGCATAAGCTGGCAATCGGTATTGATTTAGGTACCACTAATTCACTAGTGGCCTCAGTCATGAGTGGTGTGAGCACCGTCTTAACTGATGAGAATAATGAAGCAATTTTGCCATCGGTTGTTCATTGTGGAAAAGATAACAAACTCACTGTTGGTTGTGATGCTTGCCCGTATGCAAAAACCGATCCTACCAATACCATTGTTTCGGTTAAACGCTTTATGGGTTTGGGCTACAGAGAAGTTAAAAGCTTTAAAAATTGCCCTTATCAACTGGTTGAAAATGGCAACAATGTTTTATTCCATACAGCCATGGGTGATTTGAGCGCCGTTGAAATCTCATCAAGCATCTTATCATCACTTAAAGCAAGAGCCGAACAAGCGCTGGGTGGAGATTTGCTTGGCGCTGTGATTACGGTTCCGGCCTATTTTAACGATGCACAACGCCAAGCTACTAAAGATGCAGCAAC
>OCSI01000027.1_pt1 | contig 15014 bp, 18 predicted proteins | sample 1496131 | NCBI WGS metagenome assembly OCSI01 (sample SAMEA3143269, study PRJEB22397) | metagenome | reverse complement strand
CTGATTGGCCAACCATGAAGCATGCAGTAGAAATGCTTGAAGAATTTGGTGTGCCACATGAAGTCGAAGTGGTGTCTGCACATCGCACACCAGACAAAATGTTTGACTACGCCTCTAGTGCACAGACTCGAGGCTTAAAAGTGATTATTGCCGGTGCTGGTGGTGCGGCGCACTTACCGGGCATGGTTGCTGCTAAAACCATTGTGCCGGTATTGGGTGTGCCTATTCAATCTAAGGCGCTTAGCGGTCAAGATTCTTTACTCTCTATTGCACAAATGCCAGGTGGTATCCCTGTTGGCACACTAGCTATTGGTGATGCCGGTGCTAAAAATGCAGGCATCTTGGCGGCGCAAATTGTCGCCAATGAAGACGAGACTATTCGCGAAAAAGTAGCGGCATTTAGAGCTAAGCAAACCCAAGATGTCCTTGATAATCCAAATCCACAAGATTAACCGATGAAAATAGGTGTTTTAGGCGCGGGCCAACTCGGCAGAATGCTAGCAATTTCTGGCTATCCTTTGAATCACCAATTTGGTTTTTCAGGTAACTCTACTGACGAACCTTCTGCGCTTTTAGGCCACATGTTTGCACTTGAAGACAACAAAGACAATATTGAATCTTTGGTTGCTTTTGCAGATGTGATTACTTATGAAAGTGAAAATACTGATGTGGCCATCGTTAAAGAAATCAGTAACAATATTCCTGTTTACCCTGGCGAAAAATCACTCTTCACCACACAACATCGTGGCCGTGAAAAAGCCTTATTTGATCAATTAAACATTCCTTGTGCACCGTATCAAATGGTGGACTCCGAAGCCGACTTAAAAACTGCCGTAGAACAAATTGGCCTGCCTGCTATTTTAAAAACAGCAACTGAAGGTTATGATGGCAAAGGTCAGTTTTTAATGCGAGACGAGAGCCAAATCACTGAAGCTTGGCAAAGTATGAATGGCGTTGAATCAATTCTGGAAGGTTTTGTCAATTTCAAACGTGAGCTGTCTTTAATTGCCGTACGTGGTATCGATAATGACCACAAATACTATCCATTAGTTGAGAACACTCACCATGATGGAATATTAAGACTCACCATTGCACCAGCTCAAGCTATTGAACCAGACGTACAAAAAACGGCTGAACATTACATGCAAACCTTACTCGATGAGATGGATCATGTGGGTGTGTTAACCATTGAATTGTTTGAAACTGAAGACGGCTTAGTGGTGAATGAAATGGCACCTCGTGTGCATAACTCTGGCCATTGGAGTATTGAAGGTGCTAACACTTCTCAGTTTGAAAATCATGTGCGTGCCATTACCGGCATGCCACTCGGTGATACCACGCCAATACATACATTTAGCGCCATGGTGAATATTATTGGGAAAAATGGACCGACTGAGATTGCGCTTAATATGCCAAATGCACACTTACATTTGTACGACAAAACAGAACGCGCCGATCGCAAGTTAGGACATATCAATATCACGGCTAGCACTCAAGCAGAGTTGACCAACAGCATCGAAAAACTAAAAGACTTTCTACCTTAACTTTTGTTAAGTGATTTAAACTGCTCTGCTAATCCGACTTCTAATTTATAAGCCTCTTTTTCACTAATGGGTTTGTCACGCAAATGTTGAATCACATGAACCATCTCGTGGCAAAAAGCAGTAATAAATTGGCTTGTTGTTAAATCTTTTTCGATATCAATATAAAACTTACCTTCACCTTCATGGTCTGTCCACGCCTCAGCATGATCCACATCTTGAATTCTTAAGTCTATATCGACTGGTTTTTTAATAGAAAGTGCTTGAGAGCAGAAGTAATAAAGATCTTTAGCTAATTGTTGTTGAGATTTTGTACCACCTTCAATATAAATCACTAGCCAAAACGCTTATCCAAATAAGCCATAATATCCGATGATTCGTACATCCAAGTAATATCACCACCCTCTTTGACTCTCAAACAAGGTACTTTAACCTCGCCACCACCTGCTAATAGTTCAGCACGGAACTGGCCGGCTTGAGCATTACGCGTTTCCATTGGTAAGTTAAGACGCTTAATAGTGCGGCGTGTTTTAATACAGAATGGGCAAGCGTAAAATTGATACAGCTTCAAGGATTCAGCTTGCTTGTTAACTTCAGCTTGTTCCGATTCGCTGCGCTTGATTTTTTTAGGAGAAAAAACCCAATCAATTAATACAATTAATCGACCTAAGCCTTCTCTCATTCCTTTAATTAAGATTTTCATTTTTCCTCTCTTGCCGTATAGGCGGTTAATGTATTTTCTAATAAAGTGGCAATGGTCATTGGCCCAACACCACCCGGTACAGGTGTAATCCATGAGGCTTTATCTTGCGCTGAATCAAAATCTACGTCACCAGACAAACTGCCATCGTCTAGGCGGTTAATGCCAACATCAATCACGATGGCACCGTCTTTAATCCAATCGCCTTTGATCATTTTTGATTTACCAACCGCCACTACCACAACATCAGCTTGTTTAATCTTGCTGGATAAATCTTGGGTTTTGCTGTTACAAATAGTAACGGTTGCACGTGCATTTAAAAGCTCCATTGCCATTGGACGGCCAACAATATTTGATGCACCTACTACCACGCAATTCTTGCTTGTTAGATCAACGCCTATGGTTGCTAGCATTGTCATTACCCCTTTGGGTGTGCAGGGGCGTAAATACGGCTTATTTTGCATCAGTTTGCCAACATTCTCACTGTGGAAGCCGTCAACATCCTTGTTAGGATTAATCGCCTCAATCACTTGATTAGCGTCTAAATGACTCGGCAATGGCAACTGCACCAAAATACCGTCAATTTTGTCATCCTTGTTAAGACGTTCAACTTCAGCCAATAATGCTGCTTGGGTAATATCTAACGGTTTATTAATTTTCTCAGAATAGAAGCCAACCTCTTTACAGGCGTTGTCTTTATTACGCACATACACCGCTGAAGCTGGGTCATCACCTACCAAGATAACCGCTAAGCCAGGCTTGCGATCAAGCTTAGCCACTTGTTTTGCAATACTACTTCTTAATTTTTTTGCAATTTCTTTACCGTCAATAATCACTGTAAAGCCTCTCTTACTTTAGCCAAATCTTCAATGGTGTCCACACCAAATCCTGTTGCTTCACAAGCTGGCGCTACATGGATATCAAAACCCTCATTAAGTACGGTGAGTTGTTCTAATTTTTCCACTTGTTCGTAGACTGAACTATCCATGGTTAAATACTGCTTGATAAAACCTGATCGATAGGCGTAAATACCAATATGTTTAAAGCATATTGATTTATCAAAATCAGCTTCTTCTCTAAAGGCAGGAATGGGTGAACGTGAAAAATACAGCGCTTTACCAAATTTATCAAATACGACCTTGACGCAGTTTGGATCTAGATATTGATTTTTATCAATCACGTTTTCACACAAAGTCGCCATTTTCATCTCGCTCTTGGCTAAATTATTAGCGACTTGTTCAATTACACTGGCACCCAACATCGGCTCATCACCCTGAACGTTAACAATAATTTCATCATCGTTAATCGACATTTTATCCAACACTTCTGCAATGCGTGAAGTGCCGGACGTATGGTGATCGCCCGTCATACATGTGGTGGCGCCAAAATCATTCGCAATGGTTTCAATACGAGTGTCATCTGTGGCAATAATCACGCTTGAAGCGCCACTCTTAATGGCATTTTCATAGGTGTGTTGAATCAATGGCTTGCCGTGAATATCTTGCAATAATTTTGCGTTCAAGCGAGTGGATGCGTAGCGTGCAGGAATGATAACGGAAAAATCCATCAGCTTATTTTTCGTGCCTCTTCAATCAGTAAAACAGGGATGCCATCATTAATAGGATAAGCTAAGCCGCTAGCTTCACAAACCAGTTCATCGCCCACTTGTTTGAGTGGTGCTTTACTTTGTGGGCAAACTAGCAATTTAAGTAAGGCTTCATCAATCATAATTTATTTGTTAATTCAGTCAAAAAATCGTCGCTTAATTCAGCTTCAACATGCAAGTACCACATTTGATCTGTTGCGAACTCCCTACATTTTACACAATCCTTGGCGGTCATAAGAATAGGATAATCATCATCAAAAGCAAGATCTGTCTGAGCAAAGGCATGATGATCAGCAAAGGCATGCACCTCTACCTTAATATCCAGTTGCGTCAAAGTGTCAAAAAATCGTTGCGGATAGCCAATGCCTGCCACTGCATGACAAGTCTTTTGATTAAAAAAGTCTAGTGGTTGCTCTTCATTAGTGGCTACATTGACGAACATTAGGGGTTTTAATATTGAAGTGACTTCTCCCACATGCTCTGCACCATTGTTAATAATAAAATCAACGGTTTTCAACCTTGATTCTGATTCTCTAAGTGGGCCAGCTGGCAAGAAAAAACCATTGCCAAAACGTCGTTTACCATCGACTACAGCAATCTCAATCTGCCTACCCATGGCATAGTGTTGCAGACCATCATCACTAATAATAAGATCGACATTATGATCAATAATTAAATCTTTAACTGCTTGAACACGATCCTTGTTCACCATTACCGGTACTTGGGTTTGTGTAGCAATTAGTGACGGCTCATCACCTGAAATACTGGCTTCTGTATTTTGGTCAACCAATAAACTACCTTGCTGATGTGTGCCGCCATAACCACGGGAAACCACGCCGACTCGCTTCCCTTGCTGCTTAAAATGATTCACCAATGCAATAACGATAGGGGTTTTTCCACTACCGCCAACGGTGATGTTGCCAACCACAACCACGTCTACATTGAAATTGTAAGTGGTTAATAATTTTGCTTGGTAAAAGAATTTTCTAATACGGGATAAAAGATAAAAAATACCTGAGACTGGCAACAATAAATAATTAACAAGCCCTCGATTATTTAGATTCATTACTAAAAGTTATTCCTACCTTTAAAACGCTAATTATGACAAAATATCAGCACTATGAGTGTTGAATTTAGTATTTCTAACCAATATTTGCGTTCCAATCGTAAAAAAGGCTTTGTTTCTTTTATTTCTGGCGTCTCTATGGTTGGGTTAATTTTAAGTGTGACGACACTTATCACTGTGTTATCAGTCATGAACGGCTTTCATAAGGAACTTAGAGACCGAGTATTAAGTGCCATTTCACACTCAACCATTAGCGAATATAGCGGCACGCTAACTGATTGGCAAACACTTAGACTGTCTATCAACCAAAATCCGCATGTGCTTGAATCATCACCTTATATTGAACGCTACGGCTTACTGAGCATTAATGGCAGATCACAAGGTGTTAGCGTGCGAGGTGTCGACCCCCGTTTAGAAAAAAACACCTCAATCTTGCTCGACAATATTAAAAGTGGTAATGCTGATTTGACTGGTGCTAATATCTTAATTGGTTCTGGCTTAGCCCTACAACTCGGCGTCAATGTTGGCGATAAGATAACGTTGCTCACGCCTGAGATTTCAAGTAGCATTATTGGTATACAGCCTAGGTTTAAACGCTTTACCTTGAGTGGCATCTTTGATGCTGGCATTAATGAATACGATAACAATCTAGCCTTTATTCATCTTAACCAAGCTCAGAAGCTATACAACATGAAAGGCTTGGTTTCTGGCGTTAGACTCAAAGTAGATGACTTATTCGAGGCCAGAAGAATCACCAACCAAGTTGTTAAAAAACTGGGTAATGATCGCTACTACGGTACAGATTGGATGCAGAAAAAAGCCAATTTTATCAAAGCACTGAATCTCGAAAAACAAATGATTGGCATTGTCTTATCACTCATTATTGCGGTTGCCGCTTTCAACATTGTCTCAATGATGGTCATGGTGGTCACCGATAAAAAAGCAGATATTGCCATCCTTAAAACCATTGGTATGACACCCAAACGCATTGTCAAACTGTTCTTTTACCAAGGTATTACCATTGGCATTGTTGGTATTACCTTGGGTGTTATTTTAGGAATTTTACTATCGCTCAATATTGAGTCTGTGGTGAGTGGCATCGAATCACTATTGGGTTTTCAATTTTTCCCTAAGGATATTTTTTATATTAACCGCTTCCCTTCTGAGATTCATTTAAGTGATGTGATTACGGTAGCAGTTGGCGCCTTTGTTTTGGTTATTTTAGCTGCAATCTATCCAGCGAAGCGTGCCGGAAAAGTTGAAATTGCTAAGGTGTTAAACCATGAATAATTTAATTGAATGCCAGCAAGTAAGCTACCACTACAACAGTGGAAAAATCAAAACACCTGTACTTGAAGCGCTCAATCTAAGCATCAGTTCAGGTGAGTCAATTGCCATCCTAGGACAATCAGGCTGTGGCAAGTCTACCTTACTCAATTTATTAGGTGGAATGAGTCAGCCTAGCAAGGGGAAGGTGCACTTAAATGGTACTAATCTCGGGCAATTAAGTGAAGATAAAATTACCGAGCTTCGCGCTCAACACTTAGGTTTTGTTTATCAATTTCATCACTTATTAAAAGACTTTAGCGCCCTAGATAATGTAGCAATGCCGTTGTTGATTCGTGGTGATGATAAGCAAGTTGCTTTGACATCAGCTGGGGAGTTGCTCTCAAAAGTTGGCTTGCAAGACAGGCTCGACCATCGACCTGCAGAACTATCAGGGGGTGAGCGCCAACGTGTTGCCATTGCGCGTGCTTTAATCACTCAACCAAGCTGTTTGCTAGCTGACGAACCAACGGGTAATTTAGACGCTAAAAATGCAGCCGACGTTCTTGGACTCATGATCGAGCTCAATCAAGCGCAAAACTCGGCATTGGTTATGGTGACGCACGATAAAAAGATTGCTCAAAAAATGCAGAGAATCTTAATCTTGGAAAACGGACAGCTTAGCGAATCTTAGAATCTGTTCTAACTAATGTATTGCTGTCATCCACATAGCACAACCTTGGTGCGTAATTTTGAAGCTCTTGTTCATCGTACTGCGCATAGGCAGCAATAATTAATAAATCACCAACATCAGCCTTGTGTGCAGCCGCACCGTTTACAGAGATAACACCAGAGTTGTCCTTGCCACGAATAGCATAGGTGGTAAAGCGATTGCCATTATTAATGTTATAAATTTGGATTTGTTCAAAAGAACCAATACCAGCGGCATCTAACAATACACCATCAATCTCGCACGAGCCTTCGTAATCCAACTCGCTAGCAGTGGTAGTGACTCGATGAAGTTTAGCTTTTAGAAATGTACGTTGCATAATGTATCTATTTTAAAGTAAATCAAGTTAAGAATTTTATAAGTATTTTTCGAGTATTTTGATTTTCTACAAGGCGAATATTAAAAAATACAAAGGCGTGTAGTAAAGCTACGTAACTGAGTATTCTTTAATATTTAACACCGTACTCACTTTAGCGCCCCCCTTGAGGGGTGGAAAGTAAAAAGACGAAGTAAAAGGTTATCCTAAAAATTGGATCATAATACCGGCGGCAATTGCCGATCCTATCACACCCGCAACATTAGGACCCATCGCATGCATTAATAAGAAGTTATGTGGATTAGACTCTAAGCCCACCTTATTTGAAACACGGGCGGCCATCGGTACAGCGGAAACACCAGCAGAACCAATCAAAGGGTTGATTTTATTTTTACTAAAGAGGTTCATGGTTTTTGCCATAATCACACCACAGGCAGTACCAATTGCAAATGCCACCATACCTAACACCAAAATACCTAAAGTCTCAGGTTGTAAGAATTTATCCGCCATCAATTTTGAGCCAACGGCCAAACCTAGGAAGATGGTTACAATGTTGATCAAGGCATTCTGAGTGGTGTCACTCAAGCGATCAACCACACCCGATTCTTTCATTAAGTTACCAAAGGCAAACATACCTAGTAGTGGCGCTGCATCAGGCAATAATAAAGCCACCAACATTAATAACATAATTGGAAAAATAATTTTCTCTGCTTGAGAGACTTCGCGCAATTGCACCATCTCAATTTGACGTTCTTTTTCTGTTGTCAGTGCGCGCATGATCGGCGGCTGAATCAGTGGTACTAACGCCATATAAGAATACGAAGCTACCGCAATCGCACCGAGTAAATCAGGGGCAAGTTTTGAAGCTACGTAAATACTGGTCGGGCCATCGGCACCACCAATAATACCAATGGCCGCAGCATCAGTTAAACTAAAGTCAAAAACACCGACAGCCGTGAGACCGATCGCGCCGAGTAAAGTCGCAAAAATACCAAACTGTGCAGCAGCACCAAGCAGTAATGTCTTAGGGTTAGCGAGTAATGGGCCAAAATCAGTCAACGCACCCACACCCATAAAGATAATTAATGGAAACGCGCCAGACTCAATACCAATCACATAAAACACATGCAAGATACCGCTACCCTCAGCAATGCCAGCGCCAGGAATATTGGCTAGGATCGCACCAAAACCAATCGGTAATAATAATAACGGCTCAAAGTTTTTAACAATGGCTAAGTATAAAAGTAACATACCTACCAATAGCATAAGGCCTTGACCCCACACCATTTGGTTTAAGCCGGTATTACTCCAAAGTAAATTTAAATGTTCCATGCTAAGTTATGCGAGTGTTAATAAAGTTTGCCCTACCGTTACTGAATCACCTTCTTTAACGCTGATATCAGTAACCACACCGCCTCGGGCCGCTCTAATTTCGGTTTCCATTTTCATGGCTTCTAAAATAACCAAAACATCGCCTTCATTCACTTTTTGATTTAACGACACCATGACTTTCCAGATGGTGCCAGAAAGTGGGGCGCCAATTGGTTCGCCGCTACTAGTTGGTACCTCTGCAACAATCTCTTTTTCAGTAGATGATGCTGGTGTTGGTGTAGTGTCAGACGATGCTTTCATTGAGGTAACATTACCGCCAGCAGAGACATCAACAGTGTAAGAAGTGCCTTTGAATGAAACAGTGTAAGTCCCATCTTCATTGTCTGGCTTCGCACAAGTATCGCTCACTTGTGGTATTGGCTCAAAGAAATCAGGATTATTACGATTTTCTAAAAATGAAATACCCACTTGTGGGAAAAGTGCGTAAGTCAATAAATCATCTATTTTATTGTCAGACAAAGTAATGCCTTTTTCAGACACAACAGTGTCAAATTCTTGCTCAAGAATATGCATCTCAGGCGCGATATTGTCAGCTGGGCGACAAGTGATAGGCTCACTACCTTCTAATACCTTGGCTTGTAGTGCTTGATCAACGGGCGCTGGTGCTGCACCATATTCGCCTTTTAAGATACCAGCTGACTCTTTAGTAATAGTTTTGTAACGTTCGCCCGTTAATACATTGAGTACTGCTTGAGTACCCACAATTTGCGAGGTTGGGGTTACCAATGGGATGTAACCTAAATCTTTACGTACGCGTGGGATCTCAGCCATGACTTCATCAATCTTGTCTGATGCATTTTGCTCGCGCAGTTGACTCTCCATATTGGTCAACATGCCACCTGGTACTTGTGAAAGCAAGATACGTGAATCTACACCCTTAAGTGAACCTTCAAATTTCGCATACTTGCAGCGAATCGGCCTAAAGTAAGCGTCAATCTCTTCGAGTTTTTCTAAATCTAAGCCGGTTTTTCTTGGGCTATTTTCCAAGATAGAAACCACAGAGTTGGTCGCAGAATGACCATAAGTCATACTCATAGAACCAATCGCTGTATCGACTCGATCAATACCCGCCTCAACTGCTTTAATAATACTAGCCGTTGAAAGACCGGTAGTAGCGTGTGCATGTAGTTGGATTGGAATATCAATCGCTGCTTTTAATTCTTTAACCAAGTCGTAGGCAACATAAGGCTGCAACAAACCCGCCATGTCTTTAATACAAAGCGAGTGCGCACCCATGTCTTCGATGGCTTTAGCCATGTCAATCCAAGTTTGCATATTATGCACAGGGCTCACGGTATAAGAAATTGTGCCTTGTGCATGCTGACCTAATTTAATGGTTTGATCAGTGGCTGTTTTTAGATTACGTATGTCGTTCATTGCATCAAAGATACGGAAAACATTCACGCCGTTGTCAACACAACGATCAACAAATTTGCGCACCACATCATCACTATAGTGGCGATAACCTAATAAATTTTGCCCTCTTAACAACATTTGCTGAGGCGTGTTTGGCATCACTGCTTTAATTTCACGAATCCTATCCCAAGGATCCTCGCCCAAATAACGAATACAAGAATCAAACGTTGCGCCACCCCATGACTCCATAGACCAGTAGCCAATCTTATCAAGTTTATCTGCAATTGGCAACATGTCATCAATACGCATACGGGTTGCGAATAATGACTGATGCGCATCTCTAAAAACAAGCTCAGTAATTTCTACTTTCTTGCCTTGTGCCTTACCTGGTTTTTTTGTTATATTTCTTAAAAAATTTAGCATTGCTTTATGCGCCCCTATGCATTTTAATCGCTTGTTCAATCACAAACTTAGTCTCTTCATCTAGTTCGTCTTTTAAGCTTAAATGATGGTCATCATGATGCGTATCATCATCTTGCGACTGCTTGTTCATTTTTTGGATAACAATTGACATTAACTTGGTTACAAACACTAGTAAAGTCAAGAATAAGAATACAAAACCCATGCCAAACATAGTCAGATTGATTGCTTCTGCGATAAGATCTGTTTGTTGTTCCATATTATTCTTTTATTGTATTAATTTGGTACCGATGGACGGGGTCGAACCGTCACTCCGTGAAGAACCGGATTTTGAATCCGGCGTGTCTACCAATTCCACCACATCGGCAATATCTTACTTATGTCTAAAGGTAATTCTTCCTTTGGTTAAATCGTAAGGTGTCATTTCTACCGTGACTCTGTCTCCCGGCAGTATCTTAATATAGTGTTTACGAATCTTTCCAGAAATATGCGCCAATACACTGTGGCCATTTTCTAACTCAACGGTAAATGTTGTATTCGGTAGCTTTTCTTTAACCACACCTTCTAACTCAATATAATCACTTTTTGACATTGTTTTGTCTTTATCTCAACTTGGTAAATGGGATTATTTTACCCGATTGTCTAGCCTTAGACAAAAAAAGGGAAAGGCTACAGTATTATTCAAATAAGCTATAATTAGCCTATTTTTAGCCAACGTTAAAGGACGATGAAAACAAGTTTTGAATTTTTCCCACCAAGAACTGATAAAGGCAAACAAACTTTAGCGCAAGTTCGACAAGAATTAAGCGCAATTAACCCGGAGTATTTTTCAGTAACTTTTGGTGCTGGTGGCTCAACTCAGGACGCCACACTCGAAACCGTATTAGACATTCAAGCAAACGATGGTGTTTCAGCGGCGCCACATTTATCTTGCATTGGCTCCGAAAAAGCCAAAATTATCGAGCTACTTGACCAGTACAAGGCTGCTGATATTAATCGACTGGTTACTCTACGAGGCGACATCCCATCGGGTGTGCGCGATATTGGTGATTTTCGTTATGCCAACGAATTGGTTGAATTTATTAAGTCTGAGTACAATAACCATTTTCACATTGAAGTGGCTGCCTACCCAGAAATGCACCCACAAGCCAAAAATATCCAAACCGATCTTGAGCACTTCGCCAATAAAATAAAAGCCGGTGCAGATGCTGCCATTACTCAGTACTTTTATAATGCGGATGCGTATTTTAGATTTCGAGATGACGCTCAAAAACTCGGCATTGATGTGCCGATTACACCGGGCATTATGCCAATCACCAACCACACGCAATTGGTCAGATTTTCTAATATGTGTGGTGCAGAGATCCCGAAGTGGATCTTGGAAAGATTGAAACTTTATGAAAATGATCTGGACTCTCTGACTGCGTTCGGCACAGAAGTAGTGTCTAACCTATGCCAAACTCTTAAAGATCAAGGGGTTGATAGCTTTCATTTTTACTCAATGAATCGAACTGAACCATCGCTATCGATTGCCAAAAATCTACTTTAGTGTTGTTTGCCAACCCACTCTTGAATTTTGTGTAAATATTCTTTATTTTCAGAATGGCAAAGATCCTCAAGAATAATCAGTCTTTCGCTTAATTCTGCGAAAACATGCTCGTAATGCTGGTTTTTAATTTCCTCTTTATAAAGTCTAGACTTTAAAGCAGCAATCGCGCTAATATAAGCTTTTTCATTTTCTGCATGCGCAGTGTCAACAGAGCCTGATTTATAAATAGCATTATCTTTAATTTGTTGCATTTTTTGAATGCGCTTATCTTGTTCAGAATTTAAATTAGCATTGGGATAGGCCAATCTTAAACTGTCTGTTGTGACATAGCCTTCGTGTGTTTGTAATTTACCACTATTGATTTGCATCTGAATATCAAAACGACTAATACCCAACATTCGTGCCGCCTTTGACACGCTTAACTTAACCATCTTCTCTCCCCAAAAAATAAGCTATAGTTGACAAAATAACTAGGTTTTACTCATTTGTCAAGTGTATTAGTGTTTTATAAAATAAATTCAATGGCTTGCATAAGTCCTTCATCGTTGGTTTGTGGTGCAACTTCAACCTTATAAAAACCAACTGACTGTGCGTAAGTTTTGATTCGATCGCTCAATACCACTAACGGATATTGCTTAATAGACTGAAGTACTTTAATATCCATTTGCTCAACCATTGATATCAAGGTTGATAAACTTTCTACACTGGTAATCGTGATAACACCTTGGTCACTTTGTAAAAATTGGGTTAATGAAGTTTGATGTAGGGGTACAACCTTACATTGAGTACGCTCATATACTTCAATATACTCAACAATGTTATTTTTACCCAAACCCTCTCTTAAAGTTTCTCGGCCGCCTTTTCCTCGAAATATTAAGATGTCTTTGTCTGATAATTCACCCACCTCAGGCATTGCTAATAGCGACTCACTAGAGGCTTTGGCTTGTGGAAAGGCATCTACCTTAAAGCCATAATCATTTAGTTTTTTTGCTGTTGCTGAGCCCACCGCAAAAATTTTATCATGGCGATGATCCAAAGAGCTTAAGGCCTCTAGGCCATATTCCACCGCATTAGCGCTAATAAAAATAACTGCATCGTAGCGCTCTTTTAAAGGTGAGCTTTTTAAAGCTTCAATTTTTAAAGTTGGAAATAAAAGTGCTTGATGTCCGCGCTCATTGACCAAAGCCTCTAACGGCTTAACCTGGCTAAACGGCCGTGTTAGTAAAACATTCAAAATCCTAATAACTCTGCAATAATACGAACCTTGTTCAATGCCTCACTCTCTGCAAACTTGCAAATGAGTAAAGTTTTTGTATTCACACTTGATGCCTCTTCAAGATAAGCACGCATTTGTTTTTCATCCCACACCTCGGATGAATACAAAACAGGATATTGATTGAATGATAAATGCTTACCCACCACAACAGCGGCTGTTAAATCAAGCGTCAGTGCTTTGGTTGATTGAAAACAGATTCGGTATCCCTTCAATAAGGCCATCACCTCAGGCTTAGGCGCTTGGTCAAGTTCACAAAATAAAGTGAAATATTGTTGATAGTCAGCCACCTCAGAAAGTAAAGTTGCCAGTTGCTGTGTGTCTGTTAACTGTGCTTGCTCAATAGATAAAACCAATTCAAATTCTTCTTCTGTATCTTCTATCTCTTCAAAAATTTGATCTAAATCTTCATCAGTATCAATTGATAGAGAGAGCGTCTTAAACAAAGTAGAGTAATAGTCAAATCGCCATTCTTCAGGCATGTCATCTGGGTAAAAATCATCTTGCAGGTTTAAACCGCTACGACCAATTAAAAATTCTGTTTCACTCATTAAGGTCTAATCCATTTATAATAGGTAAAAAATTACATAGTGTATAAAACATGGCAGACATTCTACTACCAATTATCGCTCTTTTATCAGGTTTTGCACTTTTAATTTGGAGTGCCGACGAATTCACTGAAAACGGCGCAAAAATTGCCAATATATTCAAAGTATCTCCTTTGATTATTGGTCTTGTTATTTTTGGTTTTGGCACCTCCGCACCAGAAATGCTAGTCTCTGGACTGGCTGCATGGGATGGCAACACTGGCTTGAGTATTGGTAATGCCATTGGCTCTAATATCTTTAACATTGCTTTAGTGCTAGGTGTTAGTGCTATTATTGTGCCGATTGAGGTGCGTGGAGATATCTTAAAAAAGGAATGGATTTTCTTAATGGTTGCCACGCTTTGCGCAGGCTTGTTGTTAAGCGATGGGCGTCTTGATCTTACTGACGGACTTATTCTATTGTCGATGCTAATTTTATTTTTGGCCTACACACTAAAAGAATCAAAAAATAAAAATCATCACGAGTTTGATGATCTTGAACATGTCACAGACAAAAGTCAAACCGGTAAAACTTGGGTAATGCTACTCATTAGTTTAGTAATACTCATATCCAGCGCAAGATTAGTCGTATATGGTGGTGTTGAGATTGCCAAGTTTTTTGAAGTTTCCGACTTGGTGATTGGTTTAACCGTAGTGGCGCTTGGCACCAGCCTGCCAGAATTAGCAGTTTCAATTAGCAGTGTACTCAAAAAACAATTTGATATGGTGGTGGGTAATATTATTGGCTCTAACCTCTTTAACACTATTGCTGTATTAGCCATTCCAGGCTTGATTCATCCTTCTGACGTACCAGAAGACGTCTTAAGTAGAGACTACCCAGTCATGTTATTGCTGACTGTATTACTGTTCATCGTTTCGTATAAATTTGGCAAAAAACACATTATTAATCGCTTCGAAGGAGTTGTTTTAGTGGGTGTCTTTAGCGCCTATATGTGGATATTATTTTGAATTTAACTCTGAACAATGAGAAAGCAACTCAACAATTCTCACAACAACTAGCGCAATGTACACAAAATATAAATCACGCTATTGTGATTTATCTTGAAGGTGATTTAGGCGCGGGGAAAACCACACTTGCTCGAGGCTTTATTCAAAGTTTTGGTTTTGATCGTGTTAAAAGCCCCACTTACTCTTTGGTAGAAAGCTATCAAAATGATATTATCAATATTCACCATTTTGATTGCTATCGCTT
>OCSI01000018.1_pt1 | contig 17494 bp, 18 predicted proteins | sample 1496131 | NCBI WGS metagenome assembly OCSI01 (sample SAMEA3143269, study PRJEB22397) | metagenome | reverse complement strand
GCGATTGCTTTTGTTAAGTTTTTCATTTTCTCTCCTCTTAAGGTTATTATTTATATATAGTTTTAATTCAGATAAGCGTCAAACCCACCTAAAAATTCAATAATACACAGTAAAGTACGCTATGCAACACTATCAGTACATATTAATACTATGATATAGAATCAATGATTGTATTTAAAACAACACTTGGGCGCATCACTTTGGCGACTAACTCTGGATTAGGTTGGTAATAACCACCCAGATCAACCACCTTACCTTGAACTGCATTTAGTTCAGAAATAATAACTGATTCGTTAGCAGATAAAGCCTTAGCTACGGATACAAACTGCGCTCGTAATTTAGAATCTTGCGTTTGAGCCGCCAACGCCTGTGCCCAATACATAGCCAAATAAAAATGACTACCACGATTGTCTAGCTCAGCTACTTTGCGTGATGGCGATTTATTGTTATCTAAAAACATAGCCGTCGCTGCATCTAAGGTAGTTGCCAACACTTGTGCTTTAGGCCTATCGAATGTAGCAGCTAAATGCTCTAGTGAAACCGATAAAGCTAAAAACTCACCTAAAGAATCCCAACGCAAGTGATTCTCAGCTATTAATTGTTGGACATGTTTAGGTGCTGAGCCACCGGCACCGGTTTCAAATAAACCACCGCCATTCATCAGTGGCACAATCGATAGCATTTTTGCGCTTGTTCCAAGCTCGAGTATTGGGAATAAATCGGTTAAATAATCTCGTAGTACATTGCCTGTCACTGAAATAACATTCTTACCGGCTTTCACATGTTTGAGTGTAAATCGAGTAGCAGCTTCGGGCGCCATTATATGAATTTCAAGATCTGTGGTATTGTGATCCAATAAGTACTTGTTAACTTTTTTGATCATTTGCTCATCATGTGCGCGTTTTTCATCTAGCCAAAAAATAGTTGGCAAGTTTGTTGCCCTAGCGCGGTTCACTGCTAACTTAACCCAGTCTTGAATGGGTGCGTCTTTCACTTGACACATGCGGAAAATATCGCCCACTTCTACAGATTGCTCAAGTAATACCACCCCATCTGTAGAGACAACACGTACTGTTCCTGCTGCTACCATTTGAAATGTTTTATCGTGAGAGCCGTACTCTTGGGCTTTTTGTGCCATCAAACCAACATTTGAAACAGAGCCCATGGTGGTAGGATCAAATGCGCCGTGCTTTTTACAAAAACTAATGGTTTCTTGAAAAACACCCGCATAACAACGATCAGGAATTACGGCCATGGTATCTTGCTGCTGGCCATCTTTATTCCACATCTGGCCTGATGTTCGAATCATGGCTGGCATCGATGCATCAATAATGACATCGCTTGGTATGTTTAAGTTAGTAATGCCTTTATCAGAATCAACCATAGCCACGTCAGGCTGCTTGGTATAAACCGCTTGAATGTCGGCTTGGATTTCTGCCTTTTTATTAGGTTCTAACGTTTCGATTTTACTTAAAACATCACCAAAACCATTATTCGCATTGATACCTAGCTCTTCAAAAACCAACGCATGCTTCTTAAACACATCTTCAAAAAAGACGCTTACCGCCTGGCCGAAAATAATTGGGTCAGAAACTTTCATCATCGTGGCTTTCATGTGCACAGAGAATAGCACGCCCTGCTCTTTCGCTTGTGCGATGGCTTGAGTTAGAAAATCTCGCAAAGATGACTGACTCATAACAGCCGCATCAATGATCTCACCTGCTTGCAGTGAAGCGGGTGCTTTTAATTCTTCAATTGAGCCATCAGCACTTTCAAATTGAATAGTGAACTGTGTTGCATCGGTAGTGGTCGTTGATTTTTCAGAACCGTAAAAATCACCTTCAGACATACTAGCCACAGCTGTTTTAGAATCAGCTGACCAAGCGCCCATTGAATGAGGATTTTTCTGAGCATAGCTTTTAACCGATGCTGGCGCACGACGATCAGAGTTACCTTCACGCAATACTGGATTTACTGCACTACCTAAAACTTTAGAAAATGTGGCTTTAAGCGCTTTATCTTCATCACTCTGAGGATTGGAAGGATAATTTGGAATATCATAACCATGCGCTTGAAGCTCAGCAATCACTGATTCTAGCTGTGGAATAGAGGCGCTCACATTCGGCAGCTTAATAATATTGGCTTCTGGTAATTTTACAATCTGACCTAATTCACTTAAATCATCGCCCATTTTTTGCGTGGCAGTTAGCCTTTCAGGAAAATTAGCAATCACACGAGCAGCTAAAGAGATATCACGAGTCTCAACCGCTACGTTTGCAGCACCGGTAAACGCCTTGATTATTGGCAGTAATGAGTAAGTTGCCAATGCTGGCGCCTCATCAGTCAAGGTATAAATGATCTTAGTTTTTTGTGACATAGCTACCTTGTTTGTAAACGTAGTATTTTAGCATCCTCGCCATTTGAATAGTATTTTTTACGGCTGTCAATCAGGTTGAAACCGAGTTTTTGGTAAAACAAAAGTGCCGATTTATTAGATGCGCGTACCTCAATAAATATCGTATTAAGACTTAAGGCTTGCAACTGCTGACTTAAATAATCAAATAATTGTGTGCCTAAGCCTTGGTGTTGATGCTCTGGATGAATGCAAATATTAAGTAAGTCTACTGAATCTGGCGAATGTGTAGCAACAAAGTAGCCCAATACTTGATCGTCAATAATTAATAAGCTGGATAATGTTTTTGGGTTATTTAAGCTGTCAGTAAATTGAGCCTGACTCCATGGGGAATCATAAACTAAGCGTTCAATTGTTAAAACAAGGGGTATATCCCTTACAGTAAAATCTCTAAAGGAAGTATTGATACGCTTTGTTGTCGGTTTCGTTTTGGTAGAAATAACCCAATTCATCAAAGTTGCGCTCTAGTTGGACAACATCATCAACTTGTAAACCAATCAATACACGACCGAAATCAGCACCATGATTACGATAATGGAATAAAGAAATATTCCAATGTATACCCACCTTTTTTAAAAAGTTAAGCAAAGCACCAGGGCGCTCAGGAAATTCAAATCGGTACAGTACTTCGTTATCAGCATCCGAACGACCGCCCACCATATAACGAATATGGGTCTTAGCAATAGAGTTGTCACTCATATCCAAAATATCAAATGATTGTGAGAGTTTGGCTATCAATGCTTCTTTTTCACTTAAGCCTTCACTAAGTGCCACGCCGACAAAAATATGGGCCTGTCTATTAGGCGCATAACGATAGTTAAACTCTGTGATGGCATGGTTGTCCAACAACTGGCAAAACTTTAAGAAGCTGCCAGGTTGCTCTGGAATAGTCGCCGCAATAATGGCTTCATTATGCTCACCCAAATCAGCACGTTCTGAGATATAACGCAGACGATCAAAGTTAACATTGGCACCTGAGACAATAGAAACCAAATTCTCATTTTCAATATTATTTTGTTCGACGTATTTCTTTACCCCTGCTGTGGCCAAGGCACCTGCAGGCTCTGCAATAGAGCGCACGTCTTCGTAGATGTCTTTAATAGCGGCGCAAATTTCATCATTACTCACTAACACCACTTCATCTACCACTGCTTTGACAATTGGATAGGTTTGTTCGCCAATTTGCTTGACCGCTACACCGTCGGCAAAACGACCAACATCGGGCAATACAATGCGCTTACCTTGTTTAAGGGCTTGATAAAGTGTTGGCGAGTCTTCTGGTTCAACACCAATCACTTGGATGTTTGGCGCATAGTGCTTAATGTAAGTCGCTATACCGGCAATAAGACCGCCGCCGCCCACAGGAACAAAGACTTTATCCATGCTTGGAAGTTGTTCTAATAGTTCTTTAGCAATGGTTGCCTGCCCTGCCATGACTTCAATGTCATCGTACGGATGGATAAACACCAAATCTTGAGCTTGCTCTAATTGTTTGGCATATTGATAGGCATCATCATACACATCGCCATGAAGCACAACTTTTCCGCCTAATTGCTCGACCGCATTAACTTTAATTTTGGGGGTGGACAGTGGCATCACAATCACTGATTCAATACCGAGCTTAGTAGCAGACAACGCCACACCTTGGGCATGATTACCAGCACTTGATGCTACCACCCCTTTGGCTGCTTGTTCTTTGGTTAAACCGGAGATTTTTTGATAAGCACCTCTTAACTTAAAGGCATGAATAACTAATTCGTCTTCTCGTTTAAGATAGATGTTGTTTTTACTGCGCTCGCTGAGTTGATGCGCTAAGCTCAGTGGCGTAACGCTGGCAACGTCATAAACGCGGGTGTTATCGGCTAAATCAACAATGCTTTGCATGTAGTTCCTTTAAGTAATCAACCGTTACATAAGTGGCGTCAGTAGCATCACCTTCAATTAATGTAAAAGGTTTGTTTGGTTCGCCTAAATTATTCAGGATAACGATTGCCTCATCAAACTGGTGAGACTCAGTATATTCGTTAGTGGTGATTAATGTTTTTAAATTTGCATCGGTTGCTGAAACAATGCCATTACGTGAATCTTCAAAAGCGAGACAATCTTTAGGCTCTAGATTCATTTGCTCTAATACCCAATGGTAGATATCACCCGCTGGTTTTAAATTAGGCACAACATTGCCCGCACCAATCACCTCAAACCAATCGAGTGCCTCACGCCCTAATGTATTGGCAATCAGCGCATCAACATTAGCAGGTGTGGTGGTGGTAGCAATCGCCATTCTTAAACCGGCATCTCTAGCCTCATGAAACAAACGCTCCACACCGGGTCTTAAAGGTATTTTTCCTTCATTGACTAGGCGCACATAGATCTCGGTTTTGAGCGCGTGGACGGATGCGGCAAAAGCATCTAAATCGTCACAACTAAAATCGGGCTTGTAATCATTGACATAATGTTTGATGCGTAATTGCCCACCGGTGACATCGAGTAATTTATGGTAAAGTTCATTCGACCAGACCCAATCTAGGTCTAATTCTTCAAATGCCAAATTAAAGGCGACCAAATGTCCATCACGCTCAGTATTTGCAAGGGTTCCATCAACATCAAAAATAAGTGCTTTTAGTGTCATAAATAATTTTATAATAAGAAATGTACGAAATAAATTGCTATTTTAAGTCACTTTCGGTATAAACATTATTTTTTTCATTAACAACCATTATGTCAGAACCTGATTTTCAAGATATTCCTGCTTACAAGCCTACCAAAAATGAAGATTTTATGAGTGTAGGGCAAATTGATCATTTTAAAGCTAAGTTAAGTGCTTGGATGAATCAGTTAATTAGTGACGCTGAATCTACCATTAATCACATCCAAGAGGATTCAAATCAAGTAGCGGATATTAACGACAGAGCCACTTTAGAAGAAGAATTTGCATTAGAACTTAGAACGCGTGATCGTGAAAGAAAGCTTATTAGTAAAATTGAAAAGACCTTGCATATAATTGAACTGGGTGATTACGGCTACTGCAAAACTTGTGGTGCAGAAATCTCTTTAGTGCGCTTAGAGGCGCGCCCTACGGCTGATGAGTGTATAGATTGTAAGACCATCGCAGAACGAAAGGAAGTCTAATTTTCAGCGTCTTTACCCTTGCTACTGCGTTAAAAATTCAGAATACTTAGTCACATAGATTTACTATGCTTCTTCGTATTCTGAATTTTCGCCTTGTAGCAAAAATAAATACTTGAAAATCTAATTAAATACTTGAAAATCTAGAAGTGTTGATAAGACGCGCAAGTCTTATTCAGCCCTTTAATATCTAAACCAAGATCTTTTGTAATAACACCAATTTTGGTTAGTGCTATGCCTAGATTTTTCTCAATTGTTTTTAAAGCCTCAACATACGTCTTCGGCACAGTAAAACACAGCTCATAGTCATCACCGCCCGCTAACGCAATGCACCAGTCCTGCGTGGTGTTAATATAAACACTCACCGGGTCTGATAATGGAATGGCATCTATATTAATAGTTGCACCCACCTTAGAGTGTTTTAGAATATGGGAAAGGTCTTGCTCTAACCCGTCTGAAAGGTCAATACAGGCGTTAGCCATACCTACTAGCGCTTGTGCTAAGCCTACCCTTGCTGTTGGTCGGTTAAATCGCTCTAAACAAAAATCTGAAGGTGTGTCACCCTGTTCGATTTGTTGCCAGGCATATGCCGCATCACCTAGCGTGTTAGAAACATAAATCAAATCATCGACTTCGGCACCTGATCGCAACAAGGCTTTGCCTGTCTCTACTTCCCCAATGATATTAATGGTGATGCTTAAAGCACCTTTAGTGGTGTCACCACCAATCAAATCAAGTTGGTATTCACCTGCTAATTGTTTTAAAGCATCCGAAAATTCACTTAACCACGCTTCATTTAATTCAGGCAGTGTTAAGGCTAAAGTGAAATATTTGGGTGTGGCGCCCATTGCTGCCAAATCACTCAAATTAACGGCTAAGGCTTTATAAGCAATATCAGCAGCACTTGTATTTTTGGGGAAGTGTACGCCTTCAATTAGCGTATCAACACTGGTAACGATTTGGGTATTAGGCGTAGCATCAATGATGGCACAATCATCACCAACACCTAAACTAACCGAATGATAACAAGCCCAATTGAAATAACGCTCAATCAGTTTAAATTCATTCATTGAGGGTGATCTTGCATAAACGCTTTATCAATCTCACCACGTCCTGCATTGAACATTGAGCCAGAGCCTAACACCATTGAAACCAAAATAACAAAAAACAGAGGGACAACGCCCAGCAAGCTCAAAATCGAATCTACGATGCTTGTTCCATCCATACTAGCGGGTGCATCCGTATCGATAAAGAATGACAATGAAGTTGCAACAAAGTAAAACACGTAGGCGCCAATGATTAATTTGTAACGATCCAATGACAACTTCCAATGTAAATAGACTAAATGAGGTGCGTTTTCTTTGGCTCTTTTGGTTTGGAAAAATGTATAAACAATGATGTAAAACGATAGTGCAATAGCACTTGCAATTGCACCACCCATACTAAAACCCAGTAGCTTAATCATGCCTAGTGAAAAGAACAAATGCACTATCACCATATTGATAGTGAATAGCTCGTGTGGTGCTTTTGCGCTTTTTCTGTCTTCAGCGCTAGATTTAATTGTGGTCAGCATAATAAAGTTATACCATAACTCTTACCGAGCTACATATAGGCGTTTTCTTTTTGTGTGTGATCGGTTACATCCAAGATGTTTTTAATCTGCGGATAAATCGCTTTTAGTTGTGACTCCACTCCATTCTTTAATGTCACTTTAACTGAAGAACAACCTTGACAACCACCACCAAAATTAAGAATGACATCCATATCATCGGTGATTTCAACCAACTCAACAAAGCCACCGTGTGAAGCTAGCTGTGGATTAACTTCAGCAGCAATGGTGTATTTAATTTTTTCTGCTAAAGGTGCGTCGTCTTTTGGTGCTTCACCTTTAGCATTCGGTGCAGTAATGGTGAGCTTCTTAGTAGAGCCTTCTTCTTTTAAGGCAACTTCAGAGTCTTTTAAATAATCAAAATTACTCTCGTCAATAAAAGCATTAAAACCTTCATACTCAAATTTAAAATAAGTTTTACCTAAATCTTTAGAATAGCAAAAATTAAAAGTGACGGCAGCAGCTGGTGTACCGGCTTTTTCAATATCGACCTTTAAACCTAAGTCTTCCTCGCCTTGCTGGGTAAATAATTCGGCTACATAAGTTAGAGCTTCGTCAGTAATATCAAACATGGTTATCCTTTATTAAAAATAATATTGTCAATCAATCGGGTTGATTCTAGAAAGACTGCGCATAATATCGCAATTTTACTTGTATTATCAGTGATTTGCTTAAGGGTATTTGCATCTAGTGCTTCAAAATAATCCACTTTAAAATCCTCTGAAAGGGTATTTTTTGCCCTGTTAGTTAATACTTCGACCGGTGTATTGTCCAAATAATCTTGCTTGGCTTGAAGTAATACTTGATATAAGCGAGGTGCGACTTTCCTCTCATTAATCGACAAATATTGATTACGCGTACTCATGGCTAGGCCGTCTTGCTCTCTAATGGTTGGCTGTGATAACAGCTTAATTTCTGGAAAATACTGATTAGCCATCTGTGTGATCAGCAATAACTGTTGATAATCCTTTTGTCCAAATATAGTCATATCAGGTTTTACAATCTCAAACAAACGATGCACTACCTGCACCACCCCATTAAAATGCCCTGGCCTAGAAGCACCACACAAGATATCGCCCATCTCACCAACTTTAATATCACTGTCTAAACCCTGAGGATAAATCTGCTCAATACTTGGGATGAATAAACCATCAACTTGATGCTGCTCTAGCAACACATTGTCTTGCTCAAATGTATTAGGATATTGGCCAAAATCTTCATTCTCGCCAAACTGTGTTGGGTTAACAAAAATACTTACCACAACTTTGTCAGCCTTTTGCTTAGCAAGCTCGACCAAAGCTAAATGCCCATCATGCAAACCACCCATGGTTGGCACAAAAGCGATGTGTTGACCTTGTAAATGCCAACTATCAATTGTGCTTTGAAGTGATTGAATTGTTGTATAAGTTTTCACGGAAATTTGCAACTAATAACTGTGTTCATCGCCTGGAAATGTTTGATCTTTTACTGCGCTGATAAATGCATTGACAGCACCTTGAATATCATTATTATCTTTTAGAAAGTTTTTAACAAATCTTGGCAAGTGCTTAGTATTAATCCCAAGCATGTCGTAGCTTACCAATACTTGTCCGTCACAATCAAGGCCTGCACCAATACCAATGGTGGGAATGCTCAATGCTTGAGAAACTTGCTTGGCTAACGCTGCCGGCACGCATTCAAGTACTAACATTTGCACGCCCCAAGCCTCTAAAGCCAATGCGTCGTCAATAATTCGTTTAGCGCTTACCTCATCTTTCCCTTGCACTTTATAGCCACCCATCTCAATCACTGATTGTGGCTGAAGACCCAAATGCCCACAGACTGGAATATTATTGGCTTGTAAAATCTCAAATGAATCTTTATGCTCTTGCCCACCCTCAAACTTCACCATCTGTGCGCCCGCATCAATCAAACGCTGAGCATTCGCTAATGTTTGATTGGCACTGTCGTAGCTATGGTAAGGCATGTCAGCAATCAGTAAGACACCTTGAATACCTTTTGCCACCGACTGAGTATGATAGACCATATCTCTCATGGTGACGCCAAGCGTATTTTCTCCACCTTGGATTACATTGCCCAGCGAATCACCTACCAAAATAACATCAATGCCACACTCATCAAACAACTGCGCAAACGAGGCGTCATAAGCCGTCAAACAAGTGATCTTTTCTGGAGATTGTTTGAAGGTTTTTAACTCGTCAATTTTCATAATTTAATCAACTCTGAAGTGTCTATTAGGTCAATTAATGCTTGTAGAGGGCCTAATACCGGCACCTTAAGATCCGACTCTAATTCAGACAATGGTATTAATACAAATGGTCTGTTCATCATTTCAGGGTGTGGAATGATTAACTGTTTTGATGCCACTACTTGCACACCGTAGAGAATGATATCTAAATCAATGGTTCTTGCGCCCCATTTTTTTTCTCGTACGCGGTGTTGATTGGTTTCAATTTCTTGACACACATACAACAACTCTAGCGCAGTTAAATGCGTATCTACTTGGCAAACGGCATTAATATAATCGGGCTGCTCAGAATCATCAATAGGTTTGGATTGATACAAGCTCGACAATGCCACTACTTTTACATCTTGCGTAGAGTTAAGCGCAATCAGTGCGTCTTTAATTTGTTGTTTTGGGTTGTTAAGATTAGAACCCAGTCCGATATAAGCTAACAAGTGATTAAGGTGCCAACATGCTCGCCATTGGCTAATCTTGTCAGTACATCTGGTGCTTTGCCAGAAGCAATGATAGTGGTTGTGTTTGATTCAGCTGCCTTTTTAGCAGCGAGTACTTTGGTGTACATACCGCCCGAGCCGAGGGATCCGCCTGTTCTGCCAGCGACTTGCTCAAGTTTTTCATCATCCACACGAATGGTCTCAATCAACTTAGCGTCGGTATTTTGACGAGGATCAGCATCATAGACGCCACCTTGATCCGTCAAAATAACCAGTTGATTTGCACCAACCAAATTAGCCACCAAGGCTGCCAAGGTATCGTTGTCACCAAATTTAATTTCATCAGTGGCCACGGTATCATTTTCATTAACGATTGGCACTGTACCAAAGTCTAATAAATTATTAAGCGTTGATGAAATGTTTTCATAACGATCAGCATTGGTGAGATTGTCATGCGTTAACAAAATCTGTGCGGTGTGTATATCGTGCTTAGCAAAAAGAGACTCGTACGTTTGAATGAGGCCCATTTGCCCTACCGCAGCGGCCGCTTGAAGCTTGTGAATATCGTCTGGGCGCTCATTCCAACCTAGGCGTTTAATGCCCTCGGCAATCGCACCGGATGAGACTAATATTACCTCAATATCTTGTTTAGTCAGAGTAACGATTTGCTCTACCCATGAGGCGATAGAAGTCGTGTCCAACCCCTTGCCGTCGTTGGTTAATAATGCAGAGCCAATTTTAATTACCCATCTTTGTTTAGTCATTTTCTTCTACTAATTGAAATAACCCATATACTAAATCTTTACAACCCAAGCCGTTGAGTGCAGAAATATTAAACACTTTGCCATCATAGTCAATGCCGTTTAAAAACTCTTTCACTATTTTATCCCTGTCACCCTCGGGTAATAAGTCCATTTTATTAACCGCTAAAAGTCTTGGCTTATCAGCCAAATCTTGGTCATATTTTCTTAACTCGTTTTCAATGGTTAAATAATTTTGCACAGGATCTGATGCATCAGCCGGCAGAATGTCTACCACATGCAATAAGGCCTTGGCACGCGCAAGATGTTTTAAGAACTCAAAACCTAAGCCCACACCTTCACTGGCATCTTCAATCAAGCCTGGAATATCGGCCATGACAATATGCGTGTCATTTAACGACACCACGCCCAAAGATGGGTGCAAGGTGGTAAATGGATAATCTGCTACTTTTGGTCGGGCACTTGAAATTTGCCTAATCAAACTTGACTTACCGGCATTAGGCATACCCAACAAACCGATATCCGCCATGATGCTAAGCTCAAGACCGATCTCCCTTGCCTCACCTGGCGTGCCTGGCGTGGTTTTACGTGGTGCACGGTTAATGCTTGATTTAAAACGTGTATTGCCTAAACCATGAAAACCACCCTTAGCGACCAACATGATTTGATCATGCTCAATCATTTCACCAATGAGTTCATCAGTTTCTAAATCGTATACTTTAGTGCCTAAAGGGATTTCAACGGTTAAATGTACAGCCGACTTACCACGCTTGTTTTGGCCTTGGCCTGGTTGGCCATTTTTAGCTCTGAACAAACGGTTAAAACGAAATTCACTCAGCGTGTTAAGCCCTTCCTGACCGCGAAAATAAATATGACCACCGTCACCGCCATCACCACCGTCAGGACCACCATCTGGGATATATTTCTCTCGACGAAAACCTAAACAGCCTGCACCACCTTTGCCAGCTTCAATACGAATACTGGCAGAATCAACAAATTTCATGGGAACTCTTTTAAAAACCACTAAAATACAATGCGTGTATTATACCTTTTATCAATGAATCGAACTCTCTACAGCTTAGTCGGAACTTTACTTTTACCAATCATGGTATTACGTTTATTAATCAAAGGCTTAAAAACACCTGCCTATCGACAAAGAATTTTCGAGAGACTTGGATTTATCAACAATATCCCAGTACCGATTATCTGGGTGCATTGCGTCTCGGTGGGTGAGTTTAGAGCAGCCACTGTACTGATTGATCAACTAATTTTAAACTACTCTGATCATCGAATTTTAGTCACAACCACCACCCCTACAGGCTCACAAGCAGTACTTGAGCATTATCAAAGTGAAGTATTGCATTTTTATTTTCCCTTTGATTTACCAATCATTGTTAATCGCTACATTAAGCAAATTAATCCCGCCATTTGTATTTTATTAGAGACAGAAATTTGGCCTAATCTTATTCATGCTTTAAATAAAAACAACATTCCAAGCTTGCTGGTGAATGCCAGACTGTCGCAACGATCGTTAGAAAAATACCAAAAATTTGCACCAAATTTAGCCTGGAAAACTTTAAATAAATTCACAACAATAGCCACACAAAACCAAAACTCTGCCAATCGGTTTATTGAATTGGGCGCAGATACCAGCAAGGTTGTTGCAGTAGGTAATATTAAATTTGATCAAAATCCAGTTGCTGATAAAACCATTAGTAAAAAAATACAATCCATTGCCGGCAAGCGCAAGGTTGTGGTCTTTGCCAGTACGCATAAAGGTGAAGAAGCGAAAATCATAGATGCCTATCTAAATCATAAAGACAATATCGACGCCTTATTGGTGATTATTCCCAGACATCCTGAACGCTTTAACGAAGTCTATAAATTGGCACAAAAACATCAGCTTAACGTCATCAAACGATCAAGTAACAAGCCATGCAAAGATTGCGACCTACTACTAGGCGATTCTATGGGTGAAATGATGAGCTACTTTGATGTGGCGGATATTGTATTTATGGGTGGCAGCCTTAACAACACGGGTGGGCACAATATGCTTGAGCCTGCCGCTCTATCTAAGCCTATTTTATTTGGCCCAAATGTGTTTAACTTTGCTGAAATATCATCTGACTTACTAGAGAGGGGCGGATCAATTCAAGCATCTAACGCAGACGACTTGTTTAAATCTATTGCTGAATTGCTTGCAGATACCAAAGCAGCAAAAGCCTTAGGAAAAAATGCCAATCAATACTTTAAATCTCAACAAGGGGCAGTTGATAACTTGATCAAACAAGTTGAATCAGCCTTACACCCGTAGAATAAGCTTTACTTTAAATGTTGTCTAACAAACGCAGCTGTTCGTTGATCTGCATCTTTGGTTGCTAAATCATCAGCAAAAGTTCTCACGTGTACTGGCCTAAAGTCAAAACCACGGCCAACACCTGGATAAACGATTAGCTCAGCATCAACACCTCTGTTTTTTAACACATCAATACCGGCCATGATTGGGCGTATTCTTTGATATTGGTCATATTCACCAATAAAGACCATTGTCGGTACATTTAACTCATTTAGCTCTGGCGCATATTGGTAGATTTGTTTTACTTCAGAGGCATTAGGATCTTGCCAATGAGGGTAAAACGACACATAACAAGCAACTTGGCTTTGTTTTTGGTGCTTGACCAATGCTTTTAATGTCATATAGCCCCCACGAGTATGTGAAACAGTACAAATCTTATCCCCCATAATATCGCTACGTTGTAATAACACATCAATACCTTTTGCCACATGTTCTTCGTAAATATATTTATGCTCAACAGGGAAATTAGACTCCATATAAGTGCCAAACATATCTGGTGCTAACACAACAAACCCTCGTGCTGCTAAACGCTTAACTCTTGGCAAAGTCCAGCTGTCTAGCCCCCTACGACCATGCTGGAACAATATGGCTGGATACTTTCCAGGCTTCTCTGGTTTAAACAAAAACGCCTCAATTTCAACATCATCATCCATATAAGTAACTTCTTCCATAGAAACTTTATAATTCTGAGGTGTAGGAAGCTGTCCTTCTTTCCACCAAGCATCATCCCACCAACGTTTATCTTTATCTTGCGGATAATTAACATCTACCCAAGGCATTGAAGGATGTACACCTGCTATTGAAAAAGTTGATAACAACAGCACCATAAAAAAATACGGAATATGTTTCATAAAATATAATAAATAAATAAAATAGTTTTAATTATAGCTTGAATTGTTCAAAATATCTTTAAGGAAAATACCAAAATGGGTTGTTGCAATACTAAAATCGATGAAAAAACACTGTGTTATTGTTTTAATATCAGTGAAAATGCTTACTTAGAAGCGTTAAAAACTGGAAAAGGCGCTGTTTTAAAAGATTTTGTCGTGTTTCAGACCAAGTATAGCTACTGCAACTGCGAAAACCTTAACCCCTCTAAGCAGTGTTGCCTAAAAGAATTTAAAAAACTAGAAATTTCAGTAAAAAACCAAATAAGGGGTTAGGCGCCTTCTTTCATATAGATTTCAGAATCATTGTCTAAAAATTCAGCCGATTTTTGATCCATCTCCACTTGAATTGCATTAATCTTAGCGATTTCTGCTTCATCCATGGTTTTAATTTCTTGAGTGATTTTCATTGAACAAAACTTAGGGCCACACATTGAGCAAAAATGCGAAGTCTTTGCTGCTTGTTTTGGCATAGTTTCATCATGGTACTTACGCGCCGTATCTGGATCCAAGCCTAAGTTAAATTGATCTTCCCATCTAAACTCAAAACGTGCTTTAGATAAAGCATTATCACGAATTTGCGCACCCGGATGACCTTTGGCTAAATCCGCAGCGTGAGCGGCAATTTTGTAGGCAATAATCCCTTCTTTAACATCGTCTTGATTTGGCAAGCCGAGATGCTCTTTAGGGGTTACATAACAAAGCATCGCACAACCATACCAGCCGATTTGTGCCGCACCAATCGCTGAAGTAATATGATCATAACCTGGAGCAATGTCCGTGGTTAATGGACCTAGTGTATAGAATGGCGCCTCGCCACATTCTTCTAATTGCTTATCCATGTTCTCTTTAATCATTTGCATTGGCACATGTCCAGGGCCTTCGATAAAGGTTTGTACGTCATGTTTCCAGGCGATCTTAGTTAGCTCACCCAAAGTCTCTAACTCGCCAAATTGCGCCGCATCGTTGGCGTCAGCAATACAGCCTGGGCGAAGACCATCTCCGAGAGAGAAGGTAATATCATACTGCTTCATAATCTTACAAATATCTTCAAAATGCGTATAAATAAAGCTTTCTGTATGATGCGCTAAACACCACTTAGCCATAATAGAGCCGCCACGAGAAACAATACCCGTAATGCGATTAATTGTCAGAGGCACATACTTTAAACGAACGCCCGCATGAATAGTGAAATAATCCACACCCTGCTCAGCCTGCTCAATTAAGGTATCGCGAAATACTTCCCAAGTTAAGTCTTCAGCAACGCCGTTAACTTTTTCTAAGGCTTGATAAATTGGCACAGTACCAATAGGAACTGGCGAGTTACGGATAATCCATTCGCGAGTTTCGTGAATATTTTTACCCGTTGAAAGGTCCATAATCGTGTCAGCACCCCAACGAATACCCCATACCATCTTATCAACCTCTTCTTCAATACTTGAACCAAGTGCTGAGTTACCAATGTTGCCATTAATTTTCACCATGAAGTTACGGCCAATAATCATTGGCTCAGTTTCAGGATGGTTGATATTGACTGGTATCACAGCACGACCACGAGCGACTTCACTACGAATAAATTCAGCGGTAATTTCATCTGGGATTTCAGCACCAAAACTCTCACCTTTGTGTTGGCCAATTTGGTCTTTGTAATCTTGCCATTTGCAATTTTCACGAATGGCAATGTATTCCATTTCAGGTGTAATAATGCCTTGCTTGGCATAATGCATTTGAGTCACATTTTGACCGTCTTTTGCACGTCTTGGTGTCTTTAAGAATTCAAACCGCAATTCATCAAGTTTGGCATTATCAAGACGTTCATTAGAAAAATCTGAACTCATGCCTTCTAGCATTTCAGTATCTGCACGTTCATTAATCCAGTTTTCACGGATATTGGATAAACCCTTACGTAAATCAATTTGAACACTGGGGTCGGTATAAACACCCGAAGTATCATAAACATGAATTGGCTCGTTTTTCTCAGCCAGCTCACCAATGGTATCTGTGAGTGTAATTTCACGCATTGGCACCTGAATATCAGAGCGTGAACCCTCAACATAGATCTTGTTAGAATTAGGGAAAGGTTTAATAAACGCCTCTTTGACGCTTGACATACTTGTTAAGGTTTTGCTTGTTTGGCTCATTGTTGTATAATTCGGTGAAATAACATAATAATAAATTTAAGATGACAATTTTAACCCATAGACCACGTCGCATGAGAAAACACGCATATACCCGTGAATTAATGCGTGAAAACACACTAACCACCGACGACTTAATCTTTCCTATCTTTGTCGTAGAAGGTGAAAATCAACGCCAAAGCATTGATTCTATGCCAGATATCGAGCGTTTGAGTATTGATCAACTGCTCATTGAAGCGGGTGAATTGGTAGAGCTAGGTATTCGAGCAGTGGCTTTATTCCCAGTAGTGTCGGAAGATAAAAAATCACTCGGGGCAGAAGAAGCCTTTAATGAAGATGGTTTGGCACAGCAAGCTGTTCGCGCACTCAAAGCAAACCATCCGGCATTGGCAGTTATTACTGATGTGGCATTAGACCCGTTTACCACGCATGGGCAAGATGGCTTAATCGACGATAGTGGCTATGTGCTGAATGACGAAACTACCGAGATTTTAGTAAAGCAAGCTTTATCACATGCACAAGCTGGTGCAGATATTGTGGCACCATCAGACATGATGGATGGACGTATTGGTGCGATTCGTGACGCCTTAGAAGAACATAACTTTATCCACACCAATATCTTGGCTTATTCAGCCAAATATGCATCAAATTATTATGGGCCTTTCCGCGACGCGGTTGGCTCTGCTAAAAACCTAGGCGAGTCTAGTAAAGAAACCTACCAAATGGACCCTGCCAATGCGGATGAAGCCATCCGTGAAGTAGGCTTAGACATTGAAGAAGGTGCCGATATGGTAATGATCAAACCTGGTTTGCCTTACTTAGATATTGTTCATCAAGTCAAACAGACTTTTGGCATGCCTACGTTTGCTTATCATGTGAGTGGTGAATACGCCATGCTAAAAGCTGCCGCTCAAAATGGCTGGATTAATGAACGCCCAGTTGTGCTTGAAACTTTGCTTTCTTTTAAGCGTGCTGGTGCCGATGGCATTCTAACCTATTATGCTAAACAAGCTGCTAAGTGGCTGAAATAGAATAATTTATTTTAAATATTAAAATATAGTAATATTCTTATATAGTGTATAATACACCATTATCATTCAACCCTTACTTTTGAGTAATTTATTATGGAAAACAAATCACTTTTTGCAGCGATCTCTCTAACGATTGTCTTAATTTCAGGCTTCTTCTTTTACAACAATCAAGTTAGTCAGCTTGAAAATGAAATTACCAGTATTACTACTGAGTACAACTCAAAAATTAATGCTGCACAATCTGTCGTTAGCACTGAAAACAACACGGATACTTCTATTCTTGAAGATCTAAACAATCAATTGATTGATGCTCGATCTGCTCTGCAAGCAGCACAGAAAAAGCTCACTTTAGCCACGAGTAAATCTAGTGTTTTAAATGATGAAATAGTTCAGATTCACGATGCTCGTGTTGAAGTAAAAACACTTAAAGGCTCACTTAAAAACACTCAAAATTCATTACAAACAACACAATACGAGTTAAAAATATCAGACAC
>OCSI01000017.1_pt1 | contig 17531 bp, 18 predicted proteins | sample 1496131 | NCBI WGS metagenome assembly OCSI01 (sample SAMEA3143269, study PRJEB22397) | metagenome | reverse complement strand
TGACTGTTAAAGCGCCGGCTGGAAACATCATGTATGAAATCCTAGAGGTTCAATACTTATAATCTTTACTTCTACTTTTTAAGTATTTCTTTGTTAAATTAATTTTCTACTTAGTCAAATGCTATTTGTATGCTCCTATCGATAGAAAATGAATTTGCCTCAAAATATATAAAAATATTCGTAAAAAACTTGATTAGTAAAATTTGCTAAATTTCTTAAAAAATTCAATAAAACCGTCTAAAAGTCGATAATTAGTAATTAAAAGTTGTTAAAAGAATATAAATAACGTTAAAAAGTAATAAAATTAAATAAATTTACAGTCGTTCTTAAAATTTCCTAATTTTTTAAGAAGTTTTTTTTGCAAGTATTTTTTCTTTCTACAAGGCGACAATAAAAAATATGATTGAGCATAGGTGTAACTATGTGATTGAATATGTTTTTGAAGTCAACAAAGTAGAAAGGAAAAAGACGACGTAAAAAAATTAGCCTCTTGGGTGGTGTTTGGCATGCTGAGATTTTAACTGTACGTTTTGGATGTGCGTATAAATCTGTGTGGTAGAAATGTCACTATGCCCCAGCATTAACTGCACACTACGTAAATCCGCCCCTTGTTGCACAAGGTGCGTGGCAAAAGCATGGCGTAGCGTGTGTGGGGATAGTGGCTTATCAATGCCGGCTTTGACGGCATAAGCTTTAATTATATAAAAGAAATTTTGTCGACTCATGCCCGAGCCACGATTACTTAAAAAGTAATGATCAGTTTGACCTGATTTAAGTAAGAAAGGACGTGCCTTTTTCTCATAAGTATCAAGGTAGTCTATTGCCACTTCGCCCATGGGTAAGAGGCGTTCTTTGTTGCCCTTACCATGAATGCGGATATATTCTTCATTTAAATTAATGTTGTGATAATCCAAAGTAATCAGCTCTGAAACCCGTAATCCACAAGAATAAAGCAACTCTAGCATGGCGCGATCGCGTAGTCCAAAGATGGTGTTTTTATCTGGCGTATTTAACAGCCGATCCACCTCTTCAATATTTAGAAAAACGGGTAGTTTTTGCGTTTGCTTGGGGTGATGTAGTTTGGCGGTTGGGTTGGTTTTGATTAATTGTTGAGTGATTAGATATTGGTAAAAAATACGCAAACAAGTAAGAATGCGCGACTGTGTGGCAGCACTGAGTTGTCTGTGTTTGAAGTAATCATTAATGTGGTTGCTGTTAATATGAGAAAGATCATCATTTAGCCACTTTGAAAATAACTTAAGGTCTGATTGATAAGCGCTCAGTGTGTTTTGACTTGCGCCAGAGGACAGCCAATAATAATCTAAAAAATTTTCAATTAAAGTTGTGTTGTTCACGGTTTGAAATTATGGCATAAAAAATGCCGGTAAAGACCGGCATTTTCATTGGAAAAAAATAAGGCTTATCGCTTAGCCAATTTTTCTTTAATTCTTGCTTTTCTACCAGTTAACTCACGAAGGTAATATAGCTTCGCTTGACGAACTTTACCGCGACGCTTAACTTCTACTGAATCAATCATTTTTGAGTGTGTTTGGAAAACTCTTTCAACACCTTCACCATGAGAGATTTTTCTCACGGTAAATGCTGAGCCGATACCACGATTTTTCTTAGCGATAACAACGCCTTCGAATGCCTGCAGTCTTTCACGATCACCCTCACGTACTTTAACTTGTACAATAACGGTGTCACCTGATGAAAAATCAGGGATATCTGATCTTAGTTGTTCGTTCTCAATTTGATCAATTAAATTCATGAGAGTACTTCCTTTATGTTAGTTCTGTAAAAAGGGGCAATTATACAGTCATTCTGATTGCTAAACAAGGCAAATCTATGGCATAATTATGTGCTTTAGTTTTAAGTGTTTGAGAGTGATGGGAAAAGTAACTGGCTTCAAAGAATTTGATAGAAAGACTGAGGATTATCGCCCAGTTGAGCTACGTATTAAAGATTATGGTGAAATTTTTACAGGCACACATAACATTGCACAATTGCAAGAGCAGGGCGCAAGATGTATGGATTGCGGCGTGCCATTTTGCCAATCAGAAAATGGCTGCCCAGTTGATAACCTAATCCCTGAATGGAATGACCTAGTTTATAACGACAAGTGGCAAGAGGCATTAATTCGCCTACACAAGACTAATAATTTTCCAGAATTTACCGGTCGAGTTTGTCCGGCACCTTGTGAAGGCTCTTGTGTGCTTGGTATTAACAATCCTGCTGTCACCATTAAAAATATAGAACAAACAATTATCGATCGTGGTTTTGAAGAAGGCTGGATTCAGCCACACATGGTGGAGTACCGCACTGGTAAGAAAATCGCCATTATTGGCTCTGGCCCTGCAGGTTTAGCGGCAGCAGACGAACTTAATAAAATTGGCCATAGTGTGACTGTATTTGAGCGTGATGATCGTATTGGTGGATTACTGATGTATGGTATTCCCAATATGAAACTCGGTAAAGATGTGGTTGATCGTCGTGTTAATTTACTTAAAGATTCTGGTGTTGAATTTATCACCAACGTTAATGTTGGTCAAGATACTACGACTGCCGATTTACAAAAAGAATTCGATGCTTTGGTGTTTACGACCGGTGCCACTCAAGCACGTGATTTACCAGTAGCCAACCGTGATGCCAACGGTGTACACATGGCAATGGAATATTTATCTAAAAATACCAAAAGTTTGTTAGACACGGGTCATGCTGACGATTCTGATCTATCTGCCAAAGGCAAGGATGTGATCGTTATTGGTGGCGGTGATACCGGTACAGACTGTATCGGTACAGCACTACGCCAAGGCGCTAAATCGATTGTGAATTTTGAATTGATGGGTAAGCCACCACAAGACCGTGCAGATAATAATCCTTGGCCGCTATGGCCACTGATTTATCGTGTTGATTACGGCCATGCAGAGGCGGCGCAGGTATTTGGCAACGACCCAAGGCAATATCATCTAATGACCAAATCTTTCATTAAGAATGATGAAGGTAAAGTTGCAGGTCTTAATACGGTGAATGTTGATTTTAAAGACGGCCAACTGATTGAAATTGAAGGCAGTGAAAAAACTTGGGACACGCAATTAGTGTTGTTATCTATGGGCTTTGTCTCACCAGAGCATTATTTGAGTGATGATGCTGATATTGAGCTTGATGCCCGTGGCAACTACCAAGCTGCTTATGGTGAATACACCACCTCTCAAAAGGGCGTATTTACTGCTGGAGATTGCCGTCGTGGCCAATCATTAGTAGTGTGGGCAATTCATGAAGGCCGTGGTGTTGCCGAGAAAGTCGATCAATATTTAACAAATCATTAGCTTATTAGACTTAGTTTTCTAATCTTATACCCCTATTTATATCCCCTAAGGGGTAGTCAAAAATACCACTAATAAAGGGTGGTATTTCTTACATTCCAAGTATAATTTGTCCCGTTCACATCTTCTTTTTTTAAGATCAGAAGATTTATTAAATATACTGGAGAAATAAAATGGCAAAAGAGCTATACAACACCCCCAACCTCGATGAGTTGGAAAATGGTCCATGGCCTTCGTTTGTAACCGGCCTTAAAAGATTAGCTCAAGATGATCACGCAGGTGCTAGCATGGTGCGCGACGTTTTAGCAACATTAGAAACATCATACGTAACTAAAAAAGGTTACTGGAAAGGTGGCACCGTTGGTGTTATCGGTTATGGTGGTGGTGTAATTCCACGCTTCAATGAGCTTAAAGATGAAAACGGCGACTACAAATTTAAAGATGCAGCTGAGTTCCATACATTAAGAATTCAACCGCCAGCAGGTATGCACTACACATCAGATCTTTTAAGAACTATGTGTGATACATTTGTTGATAACGGCGGCTCTGGCTTGATTGCATTTCATGGTCAGTCTGGCGACATTATGTTCCAAGGCGCAACTGAAGAAACAACACAAACTATTTTCAACGAGCTTAACGAGATCGGTTTTGATATGGGTGGTGCAGGTCCTGCAGTACGTACGGGCATGTCATGTGTTGGTGCAGCACGTTGTGAAATGTCAAACACTAACGAATCAGCAGCATTACGCACATTAGTAAACGCATTCCTAGATGATATGCACCGTCCAGCGTTACCATACAAAATGAAATTTAAGGTTTCAGGTTGTGCTAACGACTGTATGAACTCAATTGAGCGTTCAGACTTTGCAACGATTGGTACTTGGAGAGATGATATTAAAATCAACCAAGACTTATGGAAAGCAATGGTTGCAGACAAAGGTATGGATTACGTTGTTGACAACATTACTTCTCGTTGCCCTACGCAATGTATGAAAGTTGAAAGCGACACTTCATTAACAATCGATAACAAAAACTGTGTTAAATGTATGCATTGTTTAAATGTAACTTCACCATTGACACATAAGTACATCACAAAAGACATGCCTACTGAAGCTATCTTAGCGACTGGCGATGACAAAGGTGTAACGATTTGTATGGGCGGTAAGCGCACATTGAAGATCGGTGACTTATTCGGTACAGTTGTTGTTCCATTTATGAAGCTTGAGTCAGAAGACGACTACGAAGCAATTGAAGAATTAGCAGGCGAAGTGATTGACTTCTTTGCTGAGAACGCACTAGAGCATGAGCGTACAGGTGAAATGATCGAGCGTATCGGTATTGTGAACTTTATGGAAGGCATTGGCTTAGACGTTAATCCTAACATGGTTGATTCACCACGTTACATGTCATATGTACGTATGGACAAGTGGGACGAAGAAGCGGTTAAGTGGTTCGAAAACAAAGCCGAAGCAAACGCATAACACGCACTGAAATTTAAATAACAATTTTTAGGGCGAAGCTTCCTTCGCCCAATACTATATATTAGGAGAAATACTATGGCTGAAGCACCAAGAATGCCTATCGAATCTGGCTGTCCAGACCCTATCCAATACATGCACCCAACAATGCGTCGTAACTACGGCCAATGGGCTTATCATGATCGTCCACGTCCAGGTGTATTACACCACACTTCAAAGCATAATGAAGAAATTTGGACTGTTCGTGCTGGTACACAGAGACAAATGGATGTCTACACAATTAAAAAATTATGTGACATTTCTGATGAATTTGGCGACGGTTTCATGCGTTTTACTATTCGTTCAAACATTGAATTTATGGTTGATGCAGAATCTAAAGTTGAACCATTAATTAAAGCTTTACAAGACGCTGGTTTCCCAGTTGGCGGTACAGGCCCAACTGTGTCAATGATTTCACACACTCAAGGCTGGTTACATTGTGATATTCCAGGTACAGATGCATCCGGTGTTGTAAAAGCACTGATGGATGATATATACGAAGAATTCCAAAAATCAGAAATGCCTAACCGTGTACACATGACGACTTCATGTTGTCAGATTAACTGTGGTGGTCACGGTGATATCGCGATTAACATTCAGCATACTAAGCCACCTAAGATCAACCACGATCTAGTCGCTAACGTTTGTGAGCGTCCTACAGTTGTAGCGCGTTGTCCAGTAGCAGCGATTCGTCCTGCAATGGTTAACGGCAAGCCAACATTAGAAGTTGATGAGAAGAAATGTATCTGTTGTGGTGCATGTTTCCCACCATGTCCTCCAATGCAAATTAACGATCCTGAACATTCAAAGATCGCTATTTGGATCGGTGGTAAACACTCTAATGCACGTTCTAAGCCTTCATTCCAGAAGCTTGTAGCGGCAGGCCTGCCAAACAACCCGCCAAGATGGCCGGAAGTTGGTGCAGTTGTTAAGCAAATTTTAGCAGTGTACAAAGGTGATGCTCGCGACTGGGAAAGAGTAGGCGAGTGGGTTGAGCGTATTGGCTGGCCAGCATTCTTTGAAAAGACTGGACTACCGTTTACTAAGTTCCATGTTTCTGACTGGAAAGGTACACGTCACCAGTTAAATTCATCTGCTTACATTCGTTTCTAAAGGTTAGTTAAATGAAATTTTCTATTCAAATTAACGAGGGCCCGTATCAGCACCAAGCGTCTGATTCAGCGTACCAATTTGCCAAAGCGGCGATAGCAGCAGGCCATGAAATTTTTCGTGTGTTCTTCTATCATGATGGTGTTAATAACGCATCACGCTTTACCATGCCACCACAAGACGACCGTAACGTTGTAAATCAATGGGCTGAGTTAGACATTAAAAACGCCGATGGTGAGCCTGAGCTTGTCGTTTGTATTGCAGCAGCACTTCGACGCGGTATGCTTGATGAGTCTGAAGCAAAGAAGAATGGTATTGAAGGTAATAATATCCATCCAGCGTTCCGTATTTCGGGTTTAGGTCAATTGATCGAAGCCGGTATTCAGTCGGATCGTTTAGTGGTATTTGGAGACTAAGATGGCAATAAAGAAATTTATGTATTTAAATCGTAAGGCTTCTTACGGTACAGCATATGCAATCGAGTCATTGGAAGTGGTATTAATTGCCGCTGCTTTTGATCAAGATGTATCTTTAGCTTTTATCGATGATGGTGTTTACCAAATCGTTGAAGGCCAAAATACTGATGGTATTGGCATGAAAAACTTTTCTAAAACATTCCATGCTTTAGGTGATTACGATATTAACAAATTGTATGTCTCAGCTGAATCTTTAGAAGAGAGGGGCTTAACCGCTGACGATCTAATGCCTTTAGTGTATGAAGACGAAGATGATGATTGGGAAGAAAAACCAAGTGTCAAAATTGTTTCAAATGCTGAGCTTACTAAAATTATGTCTGATCAAGACGTATGTTTAAGTTTTTAAGGGAGGTTGACTATGTTACATACAGTAAATAAATCATCTTTCGAGCGTAATTCATTACAGTCTTGTTTAAATACAATTGATGACACGAGTGTTATTTTATTGATTGAAGACGGTGTAATTAGTGCTGCGAAAAACGCCAACTCACCAATGCTTGCAGATCTTGCCACTCAAGGCAGAGTCTACGCATTGCAAGGTGATGTTGATGCGAGAGGAATTTCAACAAAAGTTGCAGATAATATCAAATTAGTTGATTATGCAGGTTTTGTTGATTTAGTTGTTGAACATGGAACTGCGGTTTCTTGGGTTTAACGTAATTTATATATAGGAGTAGAACGATGGCTGATATTTTAGGCGCAGAAGTAGATGAAGAAGGTTTCTTATTAAACCTTAAAGATTGGACAAAAGAAATTGCTATTGAAATGGCAAAAAGTGATGATATTGATTTAGCAGACGAAAATGCTGATCTTTATCATGAACGTTGGGATGTTCTTAATCTTTTGCGTGATTATTTTGAAGAATACCAAATTGCACCTGCAGTACGCGTATTGACAAAAGCAGTTGGTAAAAAACTTGGTAAAGATAAAGGCAGCTCTAAGTATCTTTATACTTTATTCCCTTATGGTCCTGGTAAGCAAGGTTGTAAGTTCGCCGGCCTTCCAAAGCCTACAGGTTGTATCTAAACAATACAAGCTCTAAAAGCACCTGCATTGTCGGGTGCTTTTTTACATTACATTATATTACATTTATTTTGAGAGGAATATGTCTGCAATAAGCATTATTTTTACGGCTTTATTTTATTTATCTTTAGCTGTCTTCCTAATTGGAATGGCGAGAAAAATTTACCAATATACGGTTACTCCCGCCCCTCTTAAAATTCCGACTGCACCAACTCCATTAACACAAACAGGTGTGGTTATGCGCATGGCACGCGAAGTTGTCTTATTTGAAAGTTTATTCAAAGCTAATAAGTGGACCTGGCTATTTGGCTGGTTGTTCCACGTTGGTCTATTACTAGTCCTGATTCGTCATGCACGCTATTTTTGGCCAGGTGATTTACCTGAAATATTTTTATTGGTTCAACCCTTTAAATACGCAGCCTTTGCGATGGTGATTGGTCTGATTGGCTTGATGGGCCGTCGTATTTTCGTTGAACGTATTCGTTACATCTCAGCACCTTCGGATTACTTGATGTTGATTATGTTGTTAATTATTGGTATTAGTGGTGCGGTCATGACCTTTACCAGTAACCACACTGATGTAATCATGGTGAAAGAGTTTGCTTCAGGTTTAATTACCTTTAGTTGGGCAGATTTACCGACTGAAGTTCATTTCCTAGTCCATCTTTTCTTAGTATTCGTATTAATGGCAATTTTCCCAATTTCAAAATTATTACACGTGCCAGGTATATTCTTTAGCCCGACACGAAACCAGGTAGATGATGCACGTAAGAAACGTCATATCTCACCTTGGGCGCTAAAGCAAGAGCAAGAGCACGTAGTAAAATTAGATGAAGCACTAGGCAAGGACGAATAACATGGCTGCTAAAGAATTTGATATCCCAGTTTTACCGACATATTTAGAAATTCCTGAAATTAACGAAGGTGTTATGGAGGGTGATGGCCCGTTCAAGTCATCTGAACAATTTCAGAATCCACTCGGCTTCCCAGGCGAGAAAGTAGATAACTGGCAAGAAGTTGCGATTGAGAAAATGGGCGAACTTAAGTCTAAGTATCGTTCAGTGCAAGTCTTTTTAGATTCTTGTGTGAAGTGCGGCGCTTGTACTGATAAGTGTCATTACTTCTTAGGCTCATCTGATCCAAAAAACATGCCGGTTGCACGCCAAGATTTATTTAGAAGTGTGTATCGTCGTCATTTTACTTTTGCAGGTAAACATTTCCCTAAATTGGTTGGTGCTAAAGAACTTGACGATGAAATGCTGGATGATTGGTATAACTACTTCCATCAGTGTTCACAGTGTCGTCGTTGTTCGGTATTCTGCCCATACGGCATTGATACAGCAGAAATTTCAATGGCTGCTCGTGAAGTATTAGACGCGGTTGGTGTTGGACAAAAATATTGTAACCAGATTTTAGGCAAGGCGATTACCATTGGTAATAACCTTGGCTTACCTGAGCCAGCATTACGTGACACATTGCTCGACCTTGAAGAAGAGATTGAAGAAGAAACCGGTATTGCAGTTAAGTACCCACTCGATGTTAAGGGTGCAGAGATTTTACTCATTACCCCATCAGCAGACTTTTTTGCTGAGCCACATATTGACGGCCTAATCGGCTATGGTAAAGTTTTTCATGAAGACGGTGTTAGCTGGACCATGAGTTCATATGCCTCTGAAGGCGCAAACTTTGGTATGTTTATTGGCTCGTATGACATTATGCGTAAAGCAGCATTACGTATTCGTAAGGCAGCCTTGGATTTAGAAGTATCTCGTGTGATGGTCGGTGAGTGTGGTCATGCTTGGCGAGTGGCTTATAGTTTCTGGAACACTTTAACTGGTGTTGGTGCAGGTGCAACAGACGAATATGCCTTGAAATTACAAAACCAATTAGATTCTCGTTACCCACAACCACAGCACATTATTGAATACACACACGATTTAATCCAACGCGGTAAGTTGAAGTTTGATAAATCTGAAAACGATGATCGTAATGTGACTTTCCATGACTCTTGTAACGTTGCACGAGCCACGAATATGGGCGGCATTCCAAATGGTCAGTTTATCTTGCCACGTGAAGTTATCAAGGCGGTTTGTAACAACTATGTTGATATGGAACGCTCTACGATTAAAGAATCAACGTTTTGTTGTGGCGGCGGCGGCGGCTTGTTAACAGATGATTTAATGGAGATTCGTATTAAGGGCGCAATGCCAAGAATGCAAGCTTTAAAAGAAGTAGAAAAGACAGACGGTGTGAATACATTGGTTGCAATTTGTGCCATTTGTAAATCACAGTTTTCTAAAGTTTTACCAAAATTTGATTTTGATCCATACATGATTGTTAGTGCTCACCAATTGGTGAGTGAGGCAATCATTATGGAGAAACCACAAACAGACGATTCAGTAACGCAAGAAGCTGAAGAAGTAACAGAATAATAGTTAAGGAGAATTGATATGCAAAAGAATCCATACGGACAAAATTATAAAGGCGACAACCACACATTCAGAATGTTTAAAGATGAAGGTGATGAGATGGGCACAGTACCATGGAACCAAAAGATTTTCCAAAATGACACGACTTATAAGTGTCCAACTTACGTTGCACAAACACCACCTTGCCAGGGTTCATGCCCATCAGGCCACAATATTCGTGGTTGGTTAGATATTGTTCGTGGCATGGAAAAGCCACCCGGTGATATGTCATGGCAAGAGTACGCGTTTAAGCGTTCTACAGATGCAAACCCATTCCCATCAATCATGGGTCGTGTTTGTCCTGCACCTTGTGAAGATGGTTGTAACCGTAACGAAGTAGAAGATACCATTGGTATTAATGCGGTTGAGCAATTCATTGGTGATAACGCCAAGGAAGAAGGTTTCAAGTTTGATGTAAATGCTGAACCTACTGGTAAAAAAGTAGCGATTATTGGTGGTGGTTGTGGCGGATTAACTGCTGCATTGCAATTGCGTAAGCAAGGCCACGCAGTTACTGTATTTGAAAAATACGAAAAATTAGGCGGCATGATGATGTACGGTATTCCTGATTATCGTGTGCCACGCGACGTATTGCAGTACGAGATTGACCGTATTTTAGAAACGGGCGTTGAAACTAAAATGAACACCAAAGTAGGTGTTGATGTCACTATTGAAGAATTAGAAAAAGAATACGATGCGGTTTTATTTGCCTTAGGTGCAATGGCCGGTCGTTCATTACCAATTCCAGGTGGTGATGCAACAAACTGTGTATCAGGTGTTGCTTTCCTTGAAGCTTATAACCAAGGTCGTTTACAACATATTACTGGCAAAGTAATTTGTATTGGTGGTGGTGATACTTCTATTGACGTTGTATCCGTTGCTCGTCGTTTAGGTAATATTGATAACGTCCCTGATAAAGATCGCCCTGAGCATATCATCTTTAATGATACGGCGCATGACGTGGTTGATACTTCTAAGCGCCTAGGTGCCGATGTATTATTAACAACTCGCTCTACGATTGAGAACATGCCAGCAGCACAAGAAGAAATTGACGATGCAAATCGTGAAGGTGTTGAAATTGAAGGTCAATTAAGCCCAATCGAAGTTATTAAGGGTGAAGATGGTCGTGCAACTGCATTGCGTTTTGTACGCTTAGAAGATGACGGCTCTACAGTAATTGAAGGTTCTGAGTTTGATGTTGAATGTGAATTAATCGTTCCAGCGATTGGTCAAGGTGTTGATTCTGAAGGTATTGATGGCTCATTCTTTAATGAGCGTGGCTTTATTGATGCTGACAGAAACTACCAAGTGCCTAACAAGCCTGGCTTCTTTGTTTGTGGTGATGTGGTTCGTCCACACTTATTAACCACTGCGATTGGCCAAGCTGGTATTGTTGCAGAAAGTATTGGTGATTACCTTACTGGTAAAGATCAATCAGCTCGCCCTAAGGTCGACGTACATTATTTTGACTTAATGGAAAAACTTAACGAGTGGGATCTTGCACCATCTGAAGATTACGATTCAACTGGTACACCAGGTGAGGCTACAGATACAGCTGATTACGCAGTTCATAACTATGAAGACCGTTCATTTGCCTCTATCATTCCTCATACTGAGTTATTCTTAGGTCATTTTGATGAAGAGGCTCGTAATGCTCGTAATCATAAATTGGTTGATGTTGATAACGTATTAGGTAACTTTGATGAGCGCTTAATTGGTTACACCGAAGAAGAAGCACAAAAAGAAGCAGGTCGTTGTATGTCTTGTGGCTTGTGTTTTGAGTGTGATAACTGTGTGATGTACTGCCCTCAAGATGCGGTATTCAAGGTTAAGAAAGATCAAGCAACGCTCGGTCGTTATGTTGATACTGACTACGATAAGTGTGTTGGTTGTCATATTTGTGCCGATGTTTGTCCGACGGGTTATATCCAAATGGGCTTAGGTAGCGATTAATTAGATTTAATTTACGAGAGAAAATATATGTATCGTTTAGTAGCTATATTGATGGTTTTATTGGTGGGCAATGTTTTTGCCGATGAACATGCAGACTATTCTAGTTTGGGTGAAGAGGCCAGTAGTATTAAGGCGTCAGGTAAGATTTTTCATACCGATGGTCTTGGTGTTATTCGTAGAATGCACCCTGAGTTTTTGAATCACAAACGTGATAAAACACTCAGAGAAGGTGTTCGCACTGAAGAAAGTTCATTGAAAGGTTGTGTTAATTGTCATGCGACTAAAGACATAAAAACCAATCAATATCATCCGGTAAATGATCAAGATCAATTCTGCTCAACATGTCACCAAAAGGTGAGTGTGAGTGTTGATTGCTTTAGTTGTCATCGTACAACACCACGAAAAGGGACTAAATAATGAGCAAAACATTAAATCGTCGTGATTTTATTAAAACCAGTAGTGCGACTACTGTCGGTGTTGCTACGATTGCCAGCGGTATTACATTAACCAGTTTTGCAGCTAACGCAAATGAAAATCCGGTTACCAATGAAAAGCGTTGGGGAATGTTAGTTGACACCAACAAACTAACTGAAGTCGAAATTGATGGCATGGTAAGCGCTTGTCAGCAAGAAAATGGCTGGGGTAGTGAAGTACATTCAACCGGCGATCAAAAACCAACCTGGGTTAAGAAATTAAAAGTAAAAGACAAAGCTACCGGTAAAATCACCAGCTTACCACTAATGTGTCAGCACTGTGAAGAGCCACCATGTGTGGATGTTTGCCCAACCAATGCCTCAATGAAACGTGAAGATGGTATTGTTTTGGTTGATAGACACCTTTGTATTGGTTGTCGTTATTGCATGATGGCTTGCCCATACGATGCACGTTCATTTGTACATGAAGAATTAACCGACCAACGAGAGCATATGCCACGTGGTAAAGGTACAGTAGAGTCTTGTACTTTATGTGTGCATAAAGTTGATAACGGCGGAACACCCGCTTGTGTTGCTAGCGTTAATAGTGATGCGGTGATCTTTGGTGATTTATATGACCCAAAGAGTAATATCAACCAAACGCTCAAAAAAGTTCAAAGTGCACAAATCAGAGCGGATTTAGATCTGAATACTGGTGTACGTTATAGCGGCATTTAACAGTAACAAAATTTAGGAATTTTATGAACATTCGTTACGAAGAAACTCAGGGAAGAAGTTTAGGTTTTTATGCATTGATTGCAGGCTTAGGTGTACTTATTTTAGCGGCATTAGGTGCTGTTTATTATATGGAACACCATGGTCATTATGTAACGGGCATGAGTAATCGTATTGTATGGGGTATGCCTCACGTATTCGCTTTGTTCTTGATCGTTGCTGCTTCAGGCGCACTCAATGTTGCCTCGATTGCCTCTGTTTTTCAAAAGAAATTGTACAAACCATTGTCGCGTTTATCTGGCCTAGTGGCATTAGCACTATTGGCAGGTGGTTTAATGGTGTTGGTGCTTGATTTAGGTCGTCCTGATCGTTTGATTGTGGCAATGACAGAGTACAACTTTAAATCAATTTTCGCTTGGAACATTATTTTATATAACGGCTTCTTTGTCATTGTTGCTGTGTATTTATGGATGATGTTTGAGCGTCGTATGAATCGTTTCACTTCTAAAGCTGGTTTGGCGGCATTTTCATGGCGTTTAATCCTGACCACTGGTACAGGCTCTATTTTTGGCTTTTTGGTAGCTCGTCAAGCGTATGACGCTGTCATCATGGCGCCAATGTTTATTATTATGTCATTTGCTTTTGGTTTGGCTTTCTTTATCTTAATTTTGATGGCTAGTTATAAATGGACTGAGCGCCCACTAGGTGATGCAGTGGTTAATCGTTTGGGTAGTCTTCTAGGTGTATTTGTCGCAGCAGTCATGTATTTTGTTGCAGTCAAGCATTTGGGTAATTTGTATTTAGCTGAGAATGCTGGTGTTGAAAACTTTATCCTGTTTGATGGTGGTATTTATACTCAGCTGTTTTGGTATGGGCAGATCATCTTAGGTGGTTTAATCCCAATGGCACTTATTTATCATCCAGCGCTTCGAGGTAATCGTTCAACCCTAGGTTTGGCTTCATTGCTCATCTTGATTGGTGGTGTTATCCAGCTCTATATTATTATTGTGGGTGGTCAAGCTTATCCAATGGAGCTATTCCCAGGTAAAGAGATTTTAGAAGGTTATGGCGGTATTGCTGCTTATACACCGTCATTGCCTGAAATAATGTTAGGCGTTGGTGGTATTGCAGTTGCACTGATTGCTGTGACGCTGTTAGTGAAGTTTTTACCTTTCTTGCCTGAGAGCTTGGCAGATGAAGTTGCTGACCCTCATCACAAGTCTTAGATTCTGACTTAGCAAACCTTACAAAATCATTCGCCACAATCTAAGATTAAAGATTTTAGAAAGTTGTTTGATATAATAGAAGCATGGCTTCATCCATCTACCTTTCCGCTGCACACAAATCCTCAGGCAAAACCGTTGTCAGTTTAGGGCTGTGCGCAGCATTTAAAGCAAAATCATTAAACGTTCAATCCTTTAAAAAAGGCCCTGATTATATCGATCCAATTTGGCTGTCTCAGGCCAGTGGCAATCCTTGTTACAATCTTGATTTTTACAACATGTCTGAGGATGAAATTACTCAGTTGTACGGTCAGTATGCGAGTAACAGCGATATCGCTATTATTGAGGGCAATAAGGGGCTATATGACGGCATGAACGTGACGGGTGGTGATGCGAATGCAGATCTTGCCAAGTTACTTAAGCTGCCCGTTATTTTAGTGGTCGATGCTACTGGAATCACACGTGGTGTTGCACCTCTGGTCAAAGGTTATCAAGTGTTTGATACCGATGTCCACATTGCAGGGGTTGTGCTTAACAAAATAGCTGGCGATCGTCACGAATCAAAACTGATTCAAGCAATCGAATATTACACCGATATACCGGTATTAGGTGCTATTCGACGATCGACAGAACTCATTATTGATGAGCGTCATTTAGGCTTAATGCCAGCCAATGAAACCCCTGAATCACAAAAATTTATTGATACAGCGGCTAAGCACATTGCTGACCAAGTTGATTTAGATAGACTAATTGGCATTAATCAAAAAACCATTGAATCACCAACACCCGTTATTAACAATACAACGTCATCAATCACAGTAGCAGTGGCTAAAGATAGTGCATTTGGTTTTTATTACCAAGATGACCTTAATGCGTTCGAATCATTAGGTGTTGATTTGGTGTATTTTGATACATTGACAGATGCTCAACTGCCTAAGGCAGACGCCTTGTTTATTGGCGGCGGTTTTCCGGAAATGCAATTAGAGGCTTTGTCAGCCAACCAATCTTTATTAACCGATATTAAAACTAAAATCCAGTCGGGCTTGCCGACTTATGCTGAGTGTGGCGGCTTGATGTATTTGAGTCGACAAATTACGCATCAAGGTAAGTCACATAAACTGGTGGGGGTGATTGAAGCCGATACGTTAATGACGCCCAAGCCGATTGGCCGAGGTTATGTACAACTTGCGCCAACGGGTAATCACCCCTGGAGTGGAGTCTCTAAACAGATTTCTGCACATGAATTTCATTACTCCAAGTTAGAAAATATTGATCCAAAAACCCATTATGCCTATAAGGTTTTACGCGGTGTAGGTGTGGATAATAAGCGCGATGGGATACTAATCCACAATTTACTAGCCACTTATTCACATCTTAGAAATGTTGGTAGTAACCACTGGGTTGAACAATTTGTTAATTTTATTAAAGATATTAAAAAAACATCATGATTACAATTACTAAAAATGCGGCTGAAGAAATCGGCCTATCTACTCAAAACCCAGATGCTCAAGGTATGCTTATTCGTTTTGCAGTTGATCAAACCGATGAAGGTTATCAATACTTAATGGGCTTTGATGAGCGCTCAGATAGCGATATCCATCTAGAATCTAACGGTATTGAGTATATATTGTCCTACTCACAAAAAGAATTGATAGAAGGTATGGTGGTTGATTTTGATGAGATTGACACTGAAAGTGGTTATGGCTTTATCTTTATGAATCCTAACGACCCTAACTACGAACCACCTAAAGAAGGTGAAGCACCGAGTAAATCCTAGGCTGGTTTTACGCACCAGGTAAAAATTCTATAGTGCGGCTATAGTTTGCTTGTAATATCAATTTGCAATTTCTTTGATCATTGCTGGCCCAACCTCTTTCCAAATATGTTTTTTCCCATATTTTGAATTTTTTGAAGCAGAAATAAGCACCACCACAGAGTTGTTGTAGTGATCAACAATCATCACTTGCCCCCACTTTCCTGTCAAAACAATCATCGGTTTTTTCTCAAAGAACGAGCTTGATATATCTTGTACCCAGAAATAGTATCCGTAGTCTTGATAGTTTCTTGAATTAGTAGAAAGAGAGTTTTCTATTCCAGATAAATAGAAATCACCAAGACATGTTTTATTGTTGATATTATCATTGATAAATTGACCGAATTTTGCCCAGTCTCTAGTTGTCATGTATGCGCCAGCAAACCCCATCGTTATATCGTTGTTATCTTTCCACCAATAGAATGAGTCTGATGCACCCATCTTTGTAAATATTTCATCATTAAATATTTGTGCCGCAGATTTTCCGGTTAATTCAGATACTAATATAGAAGCAGCGGCGACATCAAGCGTATGGTATCGAGATTTTTTGCCTTGCCCAGAGTGCTTATCCTGAATAGATTGAATAATTTCGATTTGACTATTTGAATCGTCTTCATTTCTATTTTGAAGCATGTGGTTGTATTGTTTTTCGTTGTCACGGTTTTCATTAATCCCACTTGCCATTCTTAGTAAGTTTTTTATTGAGATATCTTTATATATCGAATTTTTTAGAGATTTAGAGTAAACCCCTGCAGTATCATCTAATGAGTCAATACCCCCACTACAAAGCGTATGACCAACAACAGAGCCTATTAAAGTTTTGGTCATGGATTCACCCATTAGATGAAAACCTGGGTACGAGTCAAGGTCTTTATTATAACGCTCAAAGATTATCTTCCCATCTTTCATAGCTAATGCTGAAAAATTTTCTTCATAATCTACAAATTTGGTTAAATCATGCTCTTCTCTATATTGAGGCGAGACAGGTTTTTCATTTTTAAATTCAAAAATTGGTATTGGTGTATCACCATCCATTATGGAAGGGTAGCGATCCATCATTCTTTTCTCGTAGTATCTACCATCAAACTTCGCATGAACGATATTAGCCACTGTTATTGATAGTATGAGTGTAATAAGATTGATTTTAATTTTCATAGGTTTGTGACAAATAAAATAAGTATGTTAGCACAACCAAGTTATGCAAATAATTAAGTGTTGACGCATTGAAGCAGAAGTTCGCCGATAGGTGTGTGAGCCGTCATTGACAACACTCTTTGTTCATCAATGCCACTAAGTTCGATGCTTAGATCAGCTGGTGCAATAACCTCTTTACCCAGAGTTGGCCATTCGATCAGCTGAATATGGTTGAGGCCAAGATAATCACGAATGCCAATATATTCTAGTTCTTCGGGATCACTCAAGCGATAGCAATCAAAATGGTGAATATTGATAATATCATTTTGATAGCTTTCTA
>OCSI01000013.1_pt1 | contig 21694 bp, 19 predicted proteins | sample 1496131 | NCBI WGS metagenome assembly OCSI01 (sample SAMEA3143269, study PRJEB22397) | metagenome | reverse complement strand
CTAAGTGGATTTTAAGCTTCTCAATGTTGCTCGGTCGTTTAGAAATATTAACGCTGATGGCGTTGTTACACAAAGCTTTTTGGCGTTTTTAAATTATTCAACAACAATGTTATAACCTGGCAGTGCATTCAACAATTGTTTGCCGTAGAACTTAGTCGTTAAGCGATTATCAAATATCGTAATTTTCCCTGTATCAGTTTCGGTACGAATCAGTCGGCCACAGGCTTGGATGAGTCGTAGCGATGCATCAGGTAGAGAGATTTCCATAAAAGGATTACGATTTTGGGATTGTAAGTAATCTTGCGTGGTTTTTTCAATTGGTGAGTTAGGCACGCTAAAGCGTAGCTTTACAATCACCACATGGGTAAGATTATCACCTTTGAGGTCGACACCTTCAGCAAAACTATCGAGTCCAAAAATCACACTACCTTGATTTTGTTTGCGTAAGTTTTTGTGTTTTTCTAAAATGCGTTTTTTAGAAAATTCACCTTGAACAAATAAATCACAACCGAGTTTTTGCTCAACCAAATCAGCCACCATTTGCATTTGTTTGTTAGAGGCGAATAGCACCAATGAACCTTTGTTGTTATCGATACGCTTTAAAAGTTGCGCGGCTACTTCTTGCGTGTGCTCATATACTTGAGTTGGGTTGTTTTTAAAATTAGCCACAATAAAATCAACCTTATCAAAACTAAAAGGTGAGGGCAAACGTAGATATTGATTGTCTGTTTTTACTAGGCCTAATTGCTGATTAAGTCGATTAAAACTACCAAGCGATGATAGGGTGGCTGAAGTTAAAACCGCACCAGCTACTTTTGACCAAATGAGCTGATCTAAGTTGTTTGAAATGTCGATTTGTGCACTATTTAAGATATAGTTGGTTTTCTTATTGGCTGCAGTGGTTTTTTCGATCCAGCGAGAATGCGGCGCTTGTCCGGTTTCATCTGCTTGTAAAAATGAGGAAAGTAACAACAAGATAGAAGACAGGTGTTGTTCGCACTCACCTAAAACATTGTTAAGTGGGTCGGCAATGGTTTTTTCCACCATTTTAATTTTTAGATAATCTGACCACGATTCTTTTAAGTGTTCAAATTGGGTGTGCGTACTGCCAATACTAGTGATTAAGTTTTGACAAATCGCTTGAATTGGTACCTCCACAACCCCTTGGTCAAACAAATGAATTTCTTCATCAAAGGTTAGGTCTTTAAGTAACTCAGTTAAATCGGATAAATAATCATCCACTGCTTTAATGTTATTATCAGGTGCGTCAGATTGTGTAAGTTTACAAACTTGTTCACTCACGCCTTGGGTTTGGCGTAGGCTGGTTTTAATAAATTCGGTACCAGTACTGAGTGAAAAATGAGACAAAGCCTTGTGGTTAAGATGATGCGCTTCATCAAAGATATAGATGGATTCATCGACATCAGGTAACACGGTATTGCCGGTACTTAAATCTGCCAAAATTAAATCATGATTAGCGATAATCACATCGGCTTTGGTGATTTTTTTTCTGGCTTTAAAAAAAGCACAGTCATTATAAAATTCACAATTTTTGGCTGTACAAGTAAAACGATTACAAGCGATTTTTGACCATAAAGAGCCATCTGGGTTTTGTTCTAAATCATCTATTTCACCATTCCATTTTTTGGCTGAATAATCCTCAAGCATTTCACCCAGTTGATCTAATTGGTATTTACCCGGTGGTGCATCCCATAACGCAGCGTTATCAAATAGTTCGTTTTCACTGGCTTTATCCTCAACTAAGTTGATTAAATTGCGTACACAAACATAGCGAGATCGACCTTTGACCAGTGCGTATTCAAAATCAACCGAGCAGTATTTTTGCACCTCAGGAATGTCTTTGTTGAGCAGTTGTTCTTGTAGGGCGACATTCGCACTGGAAACAATCAGTTTCTTTTTTTGCGCTTTAGCAATAGGGATGGCGCTGAGTAAATAAGCCATGGTTTTTCCAGTACCCGTTGGCGCCTCAACACACAGAATAGGGTTGCCGTTAGGATATTCGCCCGCTAAGGTTTTAGAGATTTCAGCAATCATTTTATTTTGCGCTTGTCTGATTTTGAAATCAGGCATGCCTTTTTTAGCGGCTTCGAGCGACTGACGAATTTGAGTCTTTAACTCAGTGGTTAGCATTAAGGATGATCCTAAGATTTACGCTGTAAAGATAAGTCGCACAATAAGATAAGCGCTTCTTTGTAATCCGAATCTTGGAGGTTGGATAAGGATTGTTTGGCCAAATCGGCTGATTCTTGTGCTTTTGATCGTGTGTAATCAAAGGCTTTGACTGTTTGAAGAATATGAACAACGTGCTCAATATCGGAGTTATCTGCATTCTCAATGGCATTAACCAGTAGTTCACGTTCTTTACCCGAGGTGTTTTCAAGGGCATAAATAATGGGTAGTGTGGTTTTTCCTTCCGCAAGGTCATCACCCACTTCTTTACCCATGGTCTCAGAGTCAGATTCATAATCAAGCACATCATCGATAATTTGAAAGGCGTTGCCCAGATGCAGGCCATAATCTCGAAGTGCTAATTCTTGTGCCTCGTCGGCAGCAGATAAAATAGCACCAATTTGTGTTGCTGCTTGGAATAACACAGCCGTTTTTCGCTCAATGACTCGATAGTACTCTTTCTCGGTGAGTGCAGAGTTTTGGCAATTAAGCAGTTGCATGACTTCACCTTGGGCAATTTCATTGGTAGCTTTAGAAAGGAGCGTCATAATACGCATTGAGCCAGGTTTAACCATCATCTCAAAGGCACGGGAATAAAGAAAATCACCCACTAAAACACTGGCTGCATTACCCCAAACTTCGTTGGCAGTTTCTTTGCCTCGACGCGTGTTAGATTCGTCAACGATATCGTCGTGTAATAGTGTCGCTGTATGAATCAACTCAATTACCACAGCCATCAAATGGTGGTGGTCGCCTTGGTAGCCAGTGGCGCGTGCACACAGTAGCAAAAGTAATGGGCGTAATCGCTTACCACCGGCGTTGATAATATAACCACTCATTTGGTTAATCAGCGCCACATCAGAACTAAGATGATCAATCAATACTTGATCTGTCTTAGCAATGTCGTCTTGGACTAGGTTTTGAATATCTTCAAAATTTTGCATAGGACGTTATTTTAGCGTATTTGCTAAAAGATATACTTCTTTAGAGCGTGCTCTTGAGGCTTTTGGTTTGCGAATGGTGACCTTAACAAATGCTGCCCTACAAGATTTTACAAAAGCGTCAAAGCCATCACCTTGAAATACTTTAATAAAGAAAGTACCTTTGGGTGTGAGCGTTTTAATGGCCATATCAAGTGCCAATTCACACAAATACATCGATTTTGGAATATCAACTGAGAGTTGCCCACTCATATTTGGTGCCATGTCTGAGAGTACCACGTCCATTTTATGGCCACCCGTTAATGTTAATAGCTCTTCATAAACTGAGTCTTCAGTAAAGTCACCACAGAGAAAATCCACCCCAGGGATAGGTTCAATATCAAGAATATCACTGGCGATAACTTGGCCTGATTTCCCTACTAATTTAATTGCCACTTGACTCCAACCGCCAGGAGCAGCACCTAAATCAAGCACGCGAGAACCCGGCTTAATAAATTTATCTTTGTTTACAACCTCTGTCAGTTTGTAAACAGCACGTGAACGGTAGCCTTCTTTTTGTGCTTTTTTTACATATTCATCACTCAGGTGTTCACTCATCCAGCGACCAGAACTGCTTTTTTTACCCATAAATAGTTATATCAATAATTTCTAATATTGATAGTCATTTTACGGGATAATAGTGCCTTTTTCGCATTCACTTAATTCGTATGAATACCAAACTTAGAAATATCGCTATTATTGCGCACGTTGACCACGGTAAAACCACATTGGTTGATAAGCTATTGGAACAATCTCAAACTTTTGATGATCGTTTTGAGTCTACTGATCGTATGATGGATTCGAATGATTTGGAAAAAGAGCGTGGTATTACCATTTCATCGAAAAATACAGCGATTAAGTGGAATGACTACCATATTAATATTGTAGACACCCCGGGACACGCCGATTTTGGCGGTGAAGTAGAGCGCGTTTTATCGATGGTAGACTCAGTGCTTTTACTGGTGGATGCACAAGAAGGACCAATGCCACAAACGCGTTTTGTGACTAAAAAAGCTTTTGATCAGGGCCTCAACCCGATTGTAGTGATAAACAAAATCGATAAAGATGCGGCTCGCCCTGATTGGGTGATTGACCAAGTTTTTGATTTATTTGATCAACTCGGTGCGACGGATGAGCAATTAGATTTCCCTGTTATTTACGCCTCTAGTATTAATGGCTATGCATCATTAGAAGATGGTGTGCGTGAAGGTGATATGACACCCATGTTTGAGACTATCGTTAAACACGTTAAAGCGCCCGAGGTTGATATTGAAGCGCCACTACAGATGCAGATTACGGCACTGGATTATTCATCATTTGTGGGTGCAATTGGTATTGGCCGTATTACTCGTGGCACGATTAAAAAGAATCAACAAGTGGTTATTGTCGGTGCAGATGGTACTGAGCGTAAAGCTAAAATTGCCAATTTACAAGGTTTTTTAGGGCTTGATAAAATCGATACTAATGCCTCTGAAGCGGGCAATATTGTTTGTATTACTGGCATTGAAGGTATCTCTATTTCAGATACTGTTTGTGATCCTGAGACGATTGAAGCATTGCCACCACTCAGTGTTGATGAGCCAACCGTATCAATGGCATTCCGTGTTAATGATTCTCCATTCGCAGGGCAAGATGGAAAATATATTACTACAAGAAATATTCGTGATCGCCTAGATAAAGAACTAATCTATAACGTTGCATTGCGTGTTGCTAATACAGAAGACCCTTCAGAATTTATTGTTTCTGGTCGTGGCGAATTGCATTTATCAATCTTGATTGAAACCATGCGTCGTGAAGGTTTCGAGTTAGCAGTGGGCCGACCACAAGTGATTTTAAAAGAAATTGATGGTGTGACTTGTGAACCGTTTGAAGACCTAAGTGTGGACGTTGAAACTCAACATCAAGGCACAGTAATGGAAAAACTTGGCGAACGTAAGGCCGAGCTTACTAACATGGTGCCTGATGGTAACGGACGCGTAAAACTAGACTTTAATATTCCAGCACGTGGTTTAATCGGTTTTAGAACTGAATTCTTAACAGCAACTACGGGTACTGGTTTGATGAATTCAACTTTTGATGCTTATAAGCCGCAAAAGCCAGGTCAGATTGGCCAGCGCTCTAATGGCTCTTTAATCTCTATGAATCAAGGTAAAGCGGTTGCCTATGGAATTTTCAATCTGCAAAAGAGTGGTAAATTCTTTGTAGAGCACAATACTGATATTTATGAAGGCATGGTAGTAGGTATTCATGCACGTGATAAAGATTTGGTGGTTAACGTGATGAAAGGCAAGCAACTTACCAATGTACGTTCTTCAGGTACCGATGAGGCTGTGTCATTAACACCAGCAATTAAGCTCGACCTTGAGCAAGCGTTAGAATTCATTGATGATGATGAGTTGGTAGAAGTAACACCAAACTCTACTCGTATTCGTAAACGCATATTGGGTGAGACTGAGCGCAAAAGAACCCGTAACAAAAAGACCGACTAGAAAACAAAACACAGGGTTACTGTTGGTATACTAATCCATTATGGACAGTATCCTTAATTTCTTTGTTAGGCAAAAAAAACTAGCCTTAGTTTTTACCGTGAGTGTTATCGCGATTGGTCTATTGGCGCTTAGCAGTATTCAACGAGACCAATTCCCAGCAGTTGACTTTGAAGTCATGTCTATTTCAACAGCTTACCCTGGCGCATCACCCGAAGATGTTGAGCAAAACGTCACCAACCTCATTGAAGATGAACTCAGCAATATCTCAGGTATTGAGAAGTTTGTTTCGGTGTCTAGAGAAGGGCGTTCCAGCATTACAGTGACTTTATCTCAAGATGTGAGCGATATTGACACACTCAAGCAAGATATCAGAAATGCGGTTAATCGTATTAAATCTTTGCCAGCTGAAGTGACTAACTTGCCTAATGTACGCGACCAGAAAACTTCTAGAAAAAGCATTATTAAAATTAGCATTGGCGCCCCAGATTTATCTTATGCTGAGCTAAGAAAAATCACTGATAATATTGCTGATTCTCTTGAGTTGGTTGACGGTGTTTCCGAAGTGGTTAAGGATGGTTACTTAGATCGGGAAATACAAATTAGAATCAATCCAAACAAACTTTATCAGCATAAACTTTCCCTACCGCAAATTATAGATTCTATTGCTAAACGCAATGCGCGTTATACCGTTGGGCAAAATCACAGCGAAAGGGACGAAAAAATCATTGTGGTGTTGGCCAAATTTGACCAAGCTGAATCAGTGGGCGATGTGATTATTAAGTCAACTTTCCAGGGGCCTATTGTTCGCCTGAAAGACATTGCTCAGATTGAAAGTGGCAATGTTGAGGAGAAATCTATCATTCGCGTGAATGGCAAAAAAGGCTTTATATTACGTGTACGAAAACAAGCCCAAGCCGATGTCATCACCACGGTTGACTTAGTTAAAGAAAAAATTACCGATCTTAACAGTAAGTATGACAATCAACTCCAAATTTTTTACTCTTCAGATATGTCTAAATATGTACGTAACCGCTTAAAGATTGTGACCAATAATGGCATGATGGGCTTGCTGTTGGTGCTAATTGTATTAGGTGCTTTTCTCTCATTTAAAACTGCTTTTTGGGTGGCAGTTAGTTTGCCGGTGAGCTTACTAGGTACAGTGGCATTATTAGGTGCAAGTGGCGAGACCATTAATCTGGTTTCATTGGCAGCAATGATTCTAGTATTAGGCATTGTAGTGGACGATTCTATTATTGTGGCAGAGAGTATTCATCATCATAAACAGCGTGGGGAAGATCGATTCGAGTCAGCAACACGGGGCTTTAAACATGTGATTATGCCGGTGATTACTACTATTTTAACTACTATTTTAGCCTTTTCATCGATGTTTTTGATGGGCGGCACCATGGGTAAATTTATTTATGTAATTCCAATTGTGGTGATTTTTGCATTGTTATTGTCATTTTTAGAAGTATCTATCGCATTGCCAGCGCATTTGGCAAGTTCACATGAGAAGATTAAAAGCAGCCATTGGTTTGACGCAGTAGAAGTTTGGTTCGAAGATTTTTTAAGTGCTGTACTTAAGTGGCGTTATATGGTGGTAATAGTATTCGCATTGATGTTGGCGGCTTCGTTATATTTTGCTAAGACCAATATGAAGTTTGTTTTATTTCCTGCGATTGGCGTCGATACCATTAGTGCTAGATTACAAATGCCTGCAGGTAGCTCGCTCGGTTACACTGAATCGGTTAGTGAGCAAATAGAAGCCTTGATTAGTGAGGTTGTGGGTGAAGACTTAGAATCAATCACCTCTAATGTGGGTAAATATTTTACTCATGTGGCTAGGTTCACGATTGAGCTGTCTCCGTCGAGCGAGAGGGTGCAAACCTCTAAAGCGTTACTCAAGCAGCTCAAGGCGAGAGTAGGTGAAATTACCGCAGCTGAAAAACTTAAATTCTCCATTAGACGGCCCGGCCCACCACAAGGCGAGGATGTAGAGATTAATTTAGTGGGTAGTGATCATGTTCAGCGTCAAGTTGCCGCTGACCAATTAGAGGAAATTTTGTCATCAATCGATGGATTGGATAATATTAATCGCGATGATGAGCCAGGGAAAGCGCGTATTGAAGTTGTGCTTGATTTTGAAAAAATGGCCCGATTGGAAATCGACTTTTCTGTGGTTAGTCAATATCTAAAAACTGCTTTTACGGGTATTGATGTGACTGATATGCGCGATGGCCAAAATGATGTTAATTTTAGAATCTATTTTGGCGATGGCTTGCATTCACAAGCTTTCATTCAATCTTTAAAAGTGAATAACCGTAAAGGCCATTTAGTGCCGATTTCACAATTCTCCAGTATTCGACAAATTGAAGGCGAACCAGATTTTAATCACTTTAACGGACAACGATCTACTTTGGTTAGTGGTAGTGTTGATGATGAAATTACCACCGTAAGTAGAGTGATGGATGAAGCTTTAGAGCGTTTAGATTTAACCAGTAATTTCCCAAATATTCGCGTGATTAAAGAAGGTGGCGCTAAAGAAACCATGCAATCGATGGACAGCTTTAAGCGAGCGTTCGTGATGGCAATTTTTGGCATTTTTCTGCTGTTGGTATTGTTGTTTAATTCTTATACGCAGCCATTATTGGTGCTGAGCGCCATTCCTTTTTCGGTTATTGGTGTGATTTGGGCATTTTTCTTGCATGGTGAAACGCTAAGCTTTTTTGCGATTTTGGGCACGTTGGCATTAGTAGGGGTGATTGTGAATGACTCCTTAGTACTGGTTTCACATCTGAATTATTTAAAAGCAAAGGTTGTTGATACCACGGCTTCGGCGCATGGGTTTGTTATTAAAGGGGCGAAAGACCGCCTACGCGCCGTCGTACTAACAACACTCACTACTTTGGCGGGGGTGATACCACTGGCTTATGGTATTGGCGGAACTGACTATATCTTGCAACCGATGGCACTCTCGTTGGGTTACGGCCTATTGTTTGGTACGGTAATGACGTTGGTATTACTACCTTGTTTATATTTGATTAATCATGATTTTGTTGGATGGGTAAAACGTTTAGGCAAGACTACTTAAGGTTTTAAAGTTATTGTGGTGGGCGGTAGACACACCTTGTCACTGCAAGCTTGTAAAGTCAACAAGAGTGTTGGTGTTATGTAGGTTTTTGAGTGTTGTTTTAGTTTGAGTCCAATTTTTGCTTGATCTTTATAAATTGAAATTTGGTCTTTGGAAAAACCCAATTTAGCCAGCTCACCTTGTGGATAGGTTGAGTCTTCAAGCGTCCAATTTTGAGTATCTAGATTGGTTATTTTAGTAGCAATTAATGAATCTTGTATTGGCTGGTTAGAGTTGATATGCCAAAGCGGATTAAGACTTAGGTTGACGAGTAATTCATCATTATCAAGAGTTTGTGTGTGCACACGAATACGGCCTTGATAAGCATATTGAACATTGGCTGCCTCAGTAAAAATAGCATGATTAAAGCCTAAAATAAACGAGCTATAAGAATAAGGGTCTTGGTTAATATCAGCTGAAAAAGCACTCAATAATTGTTCAGCTTGTTGAATGAATGATGGCTCGGTTGTTCGGTTATTTAGTTTAACCAATACTTGGTAAGCTATGCCGTTAGCAGATGGAATAGCACCATCATAAGATTCTTTGTAGCGAGTATTTAAGTATTTGTTATCGTTGGTCATGTTGTAACCAAACCGCTCTTTATCCCAAAATTTCTCATTCATGGTATTAACTAATTGGACCGCTCTGTTTAACCATTTTTTTTCATTTGTTTGATCGAATACGGACAGATAAGCATTAGCCAAATAAGCGTAGTCTTCGAATAGCGCGTTTGTCTCAAGCTTATTGTTAATGGATACCCGATAAAGTTGATTGTTTTTATTGAATGATTCTAAGCGACTTGCTAAAGCTAAACCCGCAGTTGTGTATTTCTCTTCATTAAAAACCTTTCCTGCTTCAATTAAGCTAGGAACCATCAGTGCATTCCAAGAAAGTAACACTTTATTGTCGGTGAGTGGCAGCTCTCTTTTAATTCTGACGTTATATAATTTAGCAAGTAACCCATCAATTTGTTTATAGTCATCTACATTAACGTCATTAATATCCTTAAAACGAATAACATGATTGCCTTCAAAATCAGTGTGTGATGATAAGTCAAACCACTGATTAAAGTGTTTAAATTCATCTTTATTCAGAACAGTCTTTATCTCGTCTATTGACCAAACAAAGAAAGTGCCTTCTTCACCCTCAGAGTCTGCATCAGTAGCTGAGAAAAAGCCACCATTTTTATCTTGCATTTCTTTTAAGACATAATCCAATGTTTGTTGTGCAATACGTCTATAAAGTGGCTTATGTGTGAGTTGATAAGCGCGGGTATAGACTAATGATAGTTGTGCTTGGTTATAAAGCATTTTTTCAAAATGCGGTATTAGCCAAGTGTTGTCTGTAGAGTAACGATGAAAACCACCGCCTACTGTATCGTATAAACCACCACTAGCCATAATGTCAAGTGTTGTGGTGATGGCGTTGAGTTGCTCGTCATTTGGGTTGCGTTTTTGCTCGTCTATCAGTAACAATAACATAGATTCATGTGGGAATTTTGGCGCTTCTCCAAAACCACCTTCCATTTCGTCGAAGTTACTCAGTAAGGCTTGAATCGCTTTAGGGATAATAGATTTATCAATATCACCCTGCGTTTTAGTTTCGACTTTATTTAAGATATTGTCAATCTGATTAGCTTGATTAATAACGCTATTTTTTTCATTTTTCCAAAGCGTTTGTATTCGTGAAAGTATGTCTAATAATTGAGGTTTAGGGAAATAAGTACCTGCAAAAAACGCCTTACCATCTGGCAATATCACCGCATTAAGTGGCCAACCGCCTGAGCCATTAATCAATTGAGACACGTTCATATAAGTTGCATCCACATCAGGACGTATTTCACGATCTACTTTAATAGAAATAAAATGTTTATTGAGAAATTTTGCCACTTCGACATCATCAAAGCTCTCTTCTTCCATGACGTGACACCAATGGCAAGTAGCATAACCAATGGAAATAAAAATTGGCTTATTTTCTGCCTTGGCTTTATCAAAGGCCTCATCTGAAAATGGATACCAATTGACTGGATTATGCGCATGCTGTAATAAGTAAGGTGAAGACTCTAAGATTAAATGATTGACAAATTTAGCACGACCTTGCTTATCAAGATGCTGAGTTCTGGGTGTGTAGTCTTTACCTTTATCGAGGTAGATCTGTTCTAATTCCATTGCAGGATGTGCCCATGCCAAGATGGGTAGAAAAATCAAAGCCATGAATATTCTAAACATAGCTTGATTATAGCAAGCTTAAATTTTGTGAGGGCTTACTTGTTTTGTAAGGCTAGACGAATTAATTCTTCGGTTGTTAATGTGTCATCATTAATAGCGTTTAGCATTCTATCAGCCTCTTTTACTTTAAAACCGAGCGCTTGTAGTGCGCTTGATGCTTTTTGAGTGTTTGGATTGGTATTGCTTGCTGTAATTTTTTGATACTTTGTATTGCTGAGCTCTATTTTTTCTAGGCGATCTTTAAGCTCGACAATGAGTTTTTGGGCGGTTTTCTTGCCAATGCCTGGGGTTTTTGCTAGTAGTACATCATCTTCCATGGCAACTGCATTCATCAACGAAGCGATGTTTAAATGTGAAAGAATGGCAAGCGCTACTTTAGGTCCAATGCCATTAACGCGGATTAATTCTCTAAATAAGGTTTTTTCGTCTTTAGAAATAAAACCATATAAAGTGTGTGCATCTTCTTTAACTTGGAGATGTGTATGTAACATCAAGTTAGAGCCAGCACCCATTTCGTAGAAAGTTGACATAGGGCACAAGATTTCATAGCCAATACCACCCACTTCTAAGAGGATTTCAGGTGGGTTTTTTTCTAGAATTTTTCCGCTGAGTCGTCCAATCATAGCCAAGAATATTTTTTAAAGTAAGTGGTTTCGAATGATTTTATCTCATCTTTATATTGCAGTGTGAGGCTAATATCGTCCAAACCATTAAGCAGACGTCTTTTGCGCTCAGCATCTACTTCAAAAGTATATTTTTTACCATTGGCATTGATGCTTTGTGATTCGAGGTCAATGGTGATTTCACCCTTAAAACCAAATAATTCATCCATAACATTATTGTCTTGCACGATCGGCAAAAGGCCATTTTTAAAACAGTTGTTATAAAAAATATCGGCAAAACTTGGTGCAATAATCACTTTAAAGCCATAGTCTTCTAACGCCCAAGGTGCGTGCTCACGAGAGGATCCACAACCAAAGTTCTCACGTGTAAGTAGTATTTTTGCACCTTGGTATTCTGGTTGATTAAGTACAAAATCATTATTCAGTGGGCGCTTAGTGTTGTCCATACCGACTTCGCCATGATCAAGATAACGCCATTCGTCAAATAAGTTAGGGCCAAAACCAGAGCGTTTAATGGATTTTAAAAACTGCTTAGGAATGATAGCGTCGGTATCGATATTGGCACGATCAAGTGGTGCGGCGATAGATGTTAATGTTTTAAAAGCTTGCATTATTTAACCTCCGAAAAATGACCAGCAATCGCACTGGCTGCTGCTATCGCAGGACTAACCAAATGCGTGAATGAGCCTTGACCTTGACGACCTTCAAAATTACGATTAGAAGTCGATGCACAACGCTCTCCAGGTTCTAATTTATCAGCATTCATGGCAAGACACATAGAACATCCAGCCTCGCGCCACTCGAACCCTGCATCGGTAAATATTTTGTCTAAACCTTCGACTTCTGCTTGTTTTTTAATCAAGCCTGAGCCGGGCACCACTAAAGCCAGTTTGATATTATCGGCAATGTGTTTGCCTTTTGTGACCGCAGCCGCTACGCGCAAATCTTCAAGTCGAGAGTTGGTACAAGAGCCAATAAAGACTTTATCAATTTTCACTGTGTTGATTGGTGTATTGGCCTTTAGATGGATATAGCTTAGCGCATTACGAATGCCTTCTGCTTTAACTGGGTCGGTTTCTTTATCTGGATCAGGCACAATGCCACCCACCTCAATAACCATTTCTGGAGAGGTACCCCAAGTAACTTGGGGTTTAATGTCTTTAGCGTTAATACGAACAACCTGATCAAAATGAGCACCTTCGTCAGAATGTAAGGTATGCCAATATTCGACAGCCTTGTCCCACTCATCGCCCGTTGGTGCCATTGGGCGGCCTTTAACGTATTCAATGGTTTTGTCATCAACAGCTATCATACCCACGCGCGCGCCAGCTTCAATGGCCATGTTGCAAAGCGTCATACGCCCCTCAACACTTAAACCTTGAATGGTTGTACCGGCAAACTCAATGGCATAACCGGTACCACCTGCTGTGCCGATTTGGCCAATAATATAGAGTGCCACATCTTTAGCACTCACAAATTCATTTAATCCACCACTTACTTCGATTTTTAAATTCTTAGATTTAGATTGCCATAAGCAACCAGTAGCTAGCACGTGTTCTACTTCAGAAGTACCAATGCCAAATGCCAAAGCACCGAGCGCACCATGGGTAGAAGTATGTGAGTCACCACAGACAATACTCATGCCTGGCAGTGTGGCACCTTGCTCAGGGCCAACCACATGCACAATACCTTGGCGAATATCATTCATGGTAATTTCATTAATACCGAATATTTCGCAATTTTTATCCAGCGTTTCAATTTGTATTTTTGAAATTGGATCTTTAATGCCGGTAACACCACTTGAACGCTCTGTGGTAGGTACGTTATGATCCGGAACAGCCAAATTAGCATCAAGACGCCAAGGCTTTCTGCCCGCCATTTCCAAGCCTTCAAAGGCCTGAGGTGAGGTGACTTCATGAATCAGCTGTCGATCAATATAGATAAGCGCTGTGGTTGCTTCTTCACGCACTACATGTGCCGCCATCAATTTATCGTAGAGTGTTTGTGCCATTACGCTAAAGTCCTGATTATTACTTGATAAAATAGCTTTATTTTACATTCTCTCTAAGTTTGATATGTGTGGTATTTGCGGCCAACTAAGATTTGATTATAAGTCAGTTCAGTCTGAAACATTAAGCATGATGATGTCCAAGATCGCTAGGCGTGGCCCGGATGCTTCTGGGCAGTGGGCAGATGGCAAGATTGGTTTTGGTCATCAACGCCTTAGTATTATTGATCTATCAAATTATGGGGCACAGCCGATGAAAGATGAAACACTAGACTTGGTGTTGGTCTTTAATGGCACGATTTACAATTATCAATCGTTACGCCAAGATTTAATCAAACAAGGCTATACCTTCTTCTCACATTCAGATACGGAAGTTATTATTAAGGCTTATCATTTCTGGGGTGAGGATTGTGTCACCCACTTAGATGGCATGTTTGCTTTTTGTATTTGGAATCAAAAAACCAATCTGCTATTTGTTGCACGTGACCGTATGGGGATTAAACCCTTGTATTTTAGTTTGACCGATCAAGTCTTTAGCTTTGCTTCTAACACCCAAGCTTTGGTGGCTATTGGCGCTAATACAGGTATTAATTCAGTTGCACTACAACAGCAGTTATCTTTGCATGGTGTAGTGCCCGCGCCTAACACCATCTTAAATGGTGTGAATAAAATCAAACCAGCCACTACCTTGACGATTAATGCCAAAGGTAAAGTGGTAGAAAAAACTTATTGGCAACCCAAAGCGCAAAGATCTGAGCTAAGTGATGCCGAACATATTGAACGCACACATGAGTTATTAACTCAAGCCGTACTTAAAAGAATGAATGCTGCTGATGTACCGATTGGCGTGTTGCTATCAGGGGGGTTAGATTCTTCACTATTGGTGGGCTTGTTGCATGAGGCAGGGCATAAAGACATTCGCACTTTTTCGATCGGTTTTGAAGACATTGATGATGAAGCGGGTTCTGAGTTTGAATATTCCGATCAAATTGTTAAAAAATTTAACACTAAACATGAAAAATACGTGGTGAGTAATTCACAAGTATTGCCACGCTTAGGAGAGGCAGTGGCCAATATGGCAGAACCAATGGTGGGTCAAGATGCGGTGGCTTTTTACTTACTCTCAGAGCAAGTATCCAAACAGATTAAAGTTGTACTGTCAGGGCAAGGTGCTGATGAGGCCTTTGCGGGGTATTTTTGGTATCCACGCATGCAAGCTGAATCAGGCACCGAGGTAGAGCGCTTCGCCAAACATTATGTGGATCGACCTTATGAAGAGTATTTACAAACTGTTAATCAGCGCTATCACTCTGGCAACCATACTGAGTCTTGGTTAAACAAGGAGTTTGCCAAAGCCAATGCTGATGAATTTATGGATAAAGTGTTTCGTACTGATATCACCCGTTTAGTGGTAGACGACCCGGTTAAACGCGTCGATAACATGACCATGGCTTGGGGTTTGGAAGCTCGTGTACCCTTTATGGATTATCAATTAGTCGAGCACGCACTTAGTATTTCACCGAGTTTAAAGATGGGTGAAGAGGGTAAACACCCACTTAAACAAATTTCCCGCGGTTTATTACCCGATAGCGTGATTGATCGTAAGAAAGGTTATTTCCCGATGCCAGCGCTTAAATACGTACGTGGTGAATTTTTAGACTTTATGAGCGATATTTTAAAATCTAGCAGCTGTGTGAATCGTGGTGTTTATAATCAAGATTTTGTACAAAAAGTGATTGATCGACCAGAGCACTATATGACTGCACTGAATGGATCACGGCTTTGGCATTTGGCATTATTAGAATATTGGTTACAAACAAATATTGATGGATAAAATAATTATTTACACCGATGGCGGCTGCCGAGGCAATCCGGGTATTGGCGGTTGGGGTGTGTGGCTCAGATATGGCGACCATGATAAAAAACTCAAAGGCAGTGCAAAAGACACCACCAATAATCGTATGGAGCTAACAGCAGCCATCAAAGCGTTAGAAGCCATTAAGTCAAGTACGATCGATATTGATTTATATACCGATTCTAAATATGTCATGAGTGGCATTAACGAGTGGATCAAAGGATGGAAGTTAAGAGGCTGGAAGACTGCCAATAAAAAACCAGTGAAAAATGTTGATCTATGGCAACAGCTTGACAAGGCAAATGAAAAGCACAATGTGCACTGGCATTGGGTTAAAGGTCATAGTGGCGATAAGGGTAACGAAATGGCCGATCTATTAGCGAATCAAGCGATGGATGAATTGAACTAAATAAGAACTGGTTTTTTTGATATTGCTCATAATGAACGCTTAATTATTAGCATATCATGATATTCAAATAGTCAAAAAAAAACTTGTAATCATTGACGGTGATGGTATAACAGTAATTTTGGGCAATAAAAACAAGGAGAGAGTAGTGAAAAAATTAGCAATGTTATTTGGATTTTTATTAAGTTTTAATGTATTCGCCAACATTCCAGCACTAGGTGCTAATGCGACGGAACCACAGAAACAAGTTATTCGTGATGGTGCACAAGATTTTTGTGACGGTAAAGAAGACGACGAAAAAGAAGAGTGTGTTATGGACTTTTTCGCTAATCACAATTTGGAAGAAGAGCCAAGCTGCGATTAACAAACAAAGAATTCTTAGTTCCGCTTCTTGGGGGAGTTAACAATAAAGCTCAATAATGAGTTATTTTTTATATAAAGAGGAGAGAAGTATGAAACTTCAAACATTAGTAGTAAGTGCTGCATCAGTAGCATTATTAGCATCAACGGCTGTAACAGCTAAGCCAGTTGGTATCGTTAAAGGTGTTATGGACGTTGCGGGTATTTCACGTAACCAAGATAACGCTAACTTAATTGATCCAGCATTTGCAAAGACATCACGTCCTTGTCCACCATTCTGTATTCAACCAACAGCACCGTTCACGCCTGCATCAGTTGATACAGTAACTGAACTAGACGTAATTCATGCAGCACGTGATTCTGCTGGTGGCGACACTTCAGTATTGGTTGTTGATGCGCGTACACCGGGTTGGGTTAAGAAAGGTACAATCCCACACGCAGTAAACGTTCCATTTACAAAGCTTAATTCTAAGGCGTTAGCCAAAGATCCTATGGCTGTTGTTGAGTTGATGGTTGAAACATTTGGTGTTAAAGATCTTGACGGTGTATTAGATTACGACGGTGCTAAGACTTTATACTTGTTCTGTAATGGTTCATGGTGTGGACAGTCTCCAGCTTCAATTAGAGCATTGTTGACGATGGGTTACCCTGAAAACAAGATTAAGTACTACCGTGGTGGTATGAACGCTTGGAAATCTTTAGGTTTAACAACTAAATAATTGATTTAAAAAGGTGCTTACTTTAAGCACCTTTTTTAACTTTAGGAGATTATTATGAAAACTAAATTATTAGTAGTGGCAATTGCTTCGACATTTGCTTTAGGCGTGACAGCTGATTTTTTACCAGCAAGTCACAATTGGAACAACGGTTCTTCTGCGCCAGCACCAGTTAAAAAAGCTAGTAAGCCAGTTGGTATCGTTAAAGGTGTGTTGGAAGTTGCGGGTATTTCTCGTAATGCAGATAACGGCAACTTAGTTGATCCGGCATTTGCAAAGACTTCACGTCCTTGTCCACCATTCTGTATTCAGCCAACTGAACCATTTGCACCAGCAGCAGTTGAAACAGTAACTGAGTTAGATGTGATTCATGCAGCACGTGATTCTGCGAATGGCGACACTTCAGTATTGGTTGTTGATGCACGTACACCGGGTTGGGTTAAGAAAGGTACAATCCCACACGCAGTAAACGTTCCATTTACAAAGCTTAATTCTAAGGCGTTAGCCAAAGATCCTATGGCTGTTGTTGAGTTGATGGTTGAAACATTTGGTGTTAAAGATCTTGACGGTGTATTAGATTACGACGGTGCTAAGACTTTATACTTGTTCTGTAATGGTTCATGGTGTGGACAGTCTCCAGCTTCAATTAGAGCATTGTTGACGATGGGTTACCCGCAAAGTAAGATCAAATACTACCGCGGTGGTATGAATGATTGGAAATTGTTGGGCTTAACAACTAAATAGTTGTTGACCATTAGTTTGAAGAGAGGGGCGTTAATAGCGTCCCTTTTTTTTGCCTTAAATTTAACCGTTGTTGCTGGTGATCCGGCTGATACTTGGTATCAAATTGGTTATGATTACTCCCAGCGTGGGCGTAATATTGACGCTTTTAAATGGATGTTAAAAGCTGCAAATGCTGATCATGCTGCTGCGCAGAATAATATTGGCTTGAGTTATTTGCATGCCTTAGGTGCAGAAAAAAATGAAAAAACTGCCTTTTCTTGGTTTAATAAAGCCGCTAAACAAGGTTTGCCTTACGCTCAAAGTGAGTTGGCAATGCTTTATTATGAAGGTAGAGGTGTTGAGAAGGATACGCAAAAGGCGTATGATTGGTGGTTAAGTGCTGCCAAGCAAGAAGATGAATATGCGCAATTTAATCTAGCTTCGTTGTTTTTAGATCAAGGCGATATTAAACAAGCCTACTATTGGTTCAACAGAGCCAGTAATAATAATCACCCTGAAGCGAAACTTGCTTTAGAAAAATTGAGAGAGAAATATGTTGAATAAAATATTATTAACATTAGTATTAATGTTATCACATGCAAGTTTTGCTTTATTTAGTCTGGATGACATTCCTAAGTTTCCAAGTTTGTCAAAAATTGGAGATTTTGATCCCTCTGTATTGCAGAAAACTTTTAATCAGTTTACCAATGATAAACCAGACTTTGAGCGTGAAACACGCATGATAGGAGAAATCGAAGAAGCGGTGATGGATGGTGATGTTGAATACCTTCCACTCGCAGAAGATAAAGAAGTTTTTAGTATCTATATGGAGCCAGATACCGACACCCCTAAAGGTGGCGTTATTATCCTGCATTCTCGTGGTTATCATGCGAATTGGTCAAATACAATCAAACCGCTTAGGGTTGGTTTGGCAGAAAAAGGTTGGCATACGCTTTCAGTACAAATGCCAGTGTTAGATAAAAATGCAACTTATTATGATTATGTGCCTATATTCCCTTATGCACATGAGCGTATTGAAGCGGCCATTGATTTTTATAAACAACGCGGTGTTGATAATATTGTTTTGGTTTCTCATGGTTGTGGTGCGCATATGTCAATGAGTTATTTTGATAAATATGGCGATGATAAGGTTAGTGCCTATGTGGGTATTGGCATGGGTGCAACGGATTACAAGCAAAAAGTCATTAAGCGCTTCCCGTTAGATATTATGCTGAAACCAGTATTGGATGTCTATGGTGAAAAAGATTTTCCAGGTGTTGTTCGTTTATCAGAATCTAGAAAAGTGTTAATGGATGTTTCTGGCAATAAGCAAAATGCACAAAAAGTTATTAAAGGTGCTGACCATTATTACAAAGAAAATGGTACTGTACAGGTGTTAACTGACACCATTGACACTTGGTTGGTTGGATTAAAATAATATTATAAAGCCTGCAGATAATCCAGTTCTTTTTTGGAAAAATTGGCTAATTTTCTGGCTTCAATGTTAAACGGACCACGTAAAGATTCGCCAATGTGTTTTTGTATTAATTGATCAAAGGCTTGTATTGGGTCTAAATTCCTTTGTTGGCAAAGGCTGTGGAACCAAGTATTGCCAATTTTTACATGACCAATTTCATCATTAAAAATCACCTGTAGAATATCCACCATTTTTTCAAATTTAGAGTGTTTGAAACGCTTTTGAATTTTTGGTGTCGCATCTAGGCCTCTGGCTTCTAGTACGCGAGGCACCAGCGCCATTCTAGCAAGTACATCATAATCAGTTTCATGAGTCATTTTCCATAGGCCATTATGCGCATCAAAATCACCATATTGATAACCCAGTTCAACAAGGTAGTTATTCAGCAATTGAAAGTGTTGTGATTCTTCAAAAGCGACTTGAATCCAGTCTTGGTAGAATGTATCAGGCATGTGTTGAAATCGATACACAGCATCCAATGCTAAATTAATAGCATTAAACTCAATATGACAAATAGCATGAATGGTTTTAATAAAGCCAAGATCAGACTTATCCCTTTTGGGGATAGATTGAAACCTGACTAAGTTTGGTTTTACCGGTCTACCTGGGTTTTTAACGGGAGAAATCAGATATTCGCTTTGATAGTTAAGTGCCAACTGCTCTTTTAACGTATGAAGCTGATTAACCAATTTAATTTTATCAAGGGTGTCATGACACATTAACGCATCAAAGGCCAATTCAAAGGTGTTCATACTTTCCAAGACTGATATTATTGAGTTTCCAATCGCCAATCTGGGCACGTATAAGCCTGAGTGTTGGAAAGCCAACATGCGCCGTCATGCGCCGAACTTGTCGGTTTTTGCCTTCGGTGATTTTTAACTCAATCCAAGAAGTGGGAATGTCCTTTCTTATCCGTATTGGCGGGGTTCTGTCCCAAATCCAGCTAGGCTTGTCGATGATTAAAGCTTTAGCGGGTTTAGTCAGGCCGTCTTTGAGTGTCACACCACGACACAACTGATCAATCGCCTCTGTACTTATCTGACCATCAACTTGAACAATATAGGTTTTTTCTTTATCAAATTTTGGGTGTGAAATTTGATGTTGTAGCTTTCCATCATCGGTAAGAATGACTAAGCCTTCTGAATCTTTGTCTAGTCGTCCTGCAGGGTAGATGTTTTTAATGTCAATATAGTTAGATAAGTTTTTATCTTCACCACTAAATTGACACAATACACCGAACGGTTTGTTAAACAGGACAATATTACTAGCCATAAATTTGTTTTGCACGAGTGACAAATGCATCAAGTTGAGAGTTGGCAATAGAGGTAAAAATAGGGGCAATAGCCACATCAACAACCTTAGAAGAGAAGTTAAACTCTAATTCAAGCTCGACTTTGCAAGCCTTGTCACTCAATGCAGTAAATATCCAAGCACCACTAAGATGATTAAAAGGTCCGTCTTTGAGTTGCATATCAATACGCTGGTTAGTTGTGAGCGTGTTAATCGTGGTAAAAGATTGATTAAAAGCACTTTTTTTAATACTCACCGAAGCGGTAATCTCGCCATCAGTTTGATTTAAAATAGAGGCGGATGAACACCAGTTGAGAAATTCAGGATAGTTATTAACCTGATTAACCAGTTGGTACATTTGTTCACAAGAATAGGGCACAATCGCACTTTTAGAAATATGATGCATGGGTAATATCAGTCGGTAACTATTATGGGTAAAAAATCCAAAAAATCTAAATCAAGTTCAAATACGATAGTCGTTAATAAAAAAGCACGACACGACTATTTTATCGAACAAAGCCTCGAAGCAGGGCTATCTTTAGAAGGATGGGAAGTTAAAAGCCTGCGTGATAACAAAGTACAAATCAAAGAAGGTTATGTTATTTTAAAAAATAATGAGCTGTTTTTATTCGGCGCACATATCTCTCCAATGGCGAATGCATCGACACATGTCAATCCCGATCCGACTCGCACGAGAAAGTTATTGCTGAACCGCTTAGAAATTAATCGAATTAAAGACAAAATTAACCAAAAAGGTGCGACCGTTGTGCCACTTAAATTATATTGGGTAAGAGGCAGGGTCAAGCTTGAAATTGGCGTAGCTAAAGGAAAAAAAGACCATGATAAGCGTCAAGATATTAAAGCAAAAGACTGGCAGAGAGACAAGCAAAGAGCCATGAAAGAAAACAATAAGTGAGGTTGGTTTTTTTTTCCGCAATTTGTTGATATTGCTCAAATATTTCCTTATAATTGAGTTGGCTAGATGTTGGGGGTTAGTAGTTTATGATAAGTATGTTTTTCATTCTCTTACCTCCTTGTACAACGAACCTTTAGCATTTAGTATTTTTAATAAACTTTCGAGGAGAAGAAATGAACAAATCAGAATTAATCGATGCAATCGCATCAGCAGCAAACCTTTCTAAAGCAGATGCAGGACGCGCACTTAACGCAACAACCGATGCAATTACTGGCGCTATGGCGAGTGGTGATGGCGTACAGT
>OCSI01000009.1_pt1 | contig 25622 bp, 27 predicted proteins | sample 1496131 | NCBI WGS metagenome assembly OCSI01 (sample SAMEA3143269, study PRJEB22397) | metagenome | reverse complement strand
CCGCTGCCACCGTTAAAATAAAGAAGACAAAAATTTGCCCCGCTTCATTGCCTAAGAAGTGTGAAAAAGCAATAAAGTTAGTATTAACCGCCACCAAAATTAATTCAACACACATTAATAAGGTAATGATATTAGTACGATTAACAAAAATACCGACTAAGCCAATACAAAAAATAATTGCACTTAAAATTAAATAATCACTCAAACTAACCATTACTTAGCCTCCTTTTTAGGCGATGTAATTGAAACAAGACGCACCCTGTCTTTAGCTTGGACACTTACTTGCTCTGAAATTGATTGCTTCTTACGACTGACTTCATTACGATGTACTAAAGTAATCGCTGCAATAATCGCAATTAACAATAGCACTGCCGCCAATTCAAATGGGTAAACATAAGTCGTATAGAGTTGCATCGCCAATACGGTGATATTGCTGTAATCTGCTGCATGTCTTGCCGGTGCTGCCACCACATCTAAACCAAATTGATTGCCACCCAAGACCAAAGTCATCTCAGCAATAATGATCGCTGCCACAATCAAACCTAACGGTAGATAACCGGCAAACTTTGCCCGTAGCGTTGACTTATCAATATTCAACATCTTAATAACGAATAAGAACAGCACCATGACAGCACCGACATAAACCAAAATCAGGGTAATGGCTAAAAACTCAGCTTCTAACAAGATCCAAATACTGGCAGCAGAAAAGAACGATAGAATTAAAAACAAAACTGCTTTGGCCGCATTACGCGAAAAAATCATTGCCAATGAACTGGCAATAAACCAAAACGAAAACACATAAAATAATATTTGATCAAATGTCATAATTGGCCTTTATTTATACTTCGAATCTTCTAACTTAGTTTGGTCAATCATCTTTTTGTTCTTATCACCCACTTCTAATAATTGATCTTTAGTAATAACACTGCCAAATTGTCCTTTTATATTGTCGTTTCCATCTCTTGAACCTACGAAAGCGTACTCAAAAATCTGAGTTTCAACAATGGCGTCAACTGGACACGCCTCTTCACAAAAACCACAAAAAATACATTTAAACAAATCAATATCGTATTGTGTAGTGCGGCGTGTGCCATCGTCTCGCATTTCTGATTCAATGGTGATTGCATTGGCCGGGCAAACCGCTTCACAGAGTTTACAAGCAATACAACGCTCTTCTCCATTTGGGTAACGTCGCAATGCGTGTATACCTCTAAAACGTGGTGAAATCGGGGTTTTTTCCTCTGGATACTGAACCGTAATTTTTTTATTAATCAGCTCTTTCGCGGTAATTTTTAGTCCACCACGTAATTCACTTAAACTGAAATCTTTTACTAATTTTTTAATGTTATTAATCATAAATTACACTCCCAGTATCAGTACTAGAACCAAGGTCCTATTTTTAGTTGTGTCATCAACGCCACCACAAAAATCCAAGCGATGGTCCAGGGTAAGAAAACCTTCCATGACAAGCGCATGATTTGATCGTATCGAAAACGTGGGAAAGTTGCACGTATCCACAAATACAAAAACATAAAGAAGCTGGTTTTGGCTAGTAACCAGATAATGCCTGGCACCCATGCAAACGCTGCCTCCATATAAGGAACACCTTCAAATGGAGAGTGCCAACCACCGAAGAACATTATCACAGCTAATACGGCCATGAGAATCATGTTGGCGTACTCTGCTAAGAAAAAGACAGCAAAGGTCATGCCTGAGTATTCTACGTGCGTACCACCAACAATTTCTGACTCGCCTTCTACCACATCAAAAGGTGCGCGGTTAGTTTCAACCAAAGCAGAAATAAAGAAGATAATCATCATTGGGAATAATGGGATCCAGTACCAGTGCAGGATGCTGCCTTTCTGTGCCATCACAATATCGTTAAGATTAACACTGCCGGCAATCATAACCACGGTTACCAAAGCAAAACCAATCACAATTTCGTAAGATACTAGGAGTGAAGCACTACGCAACGCACCCAAAAGTGGGTACTTAGAGTTAGACGCCCAACCCGCCAAAATAATGCCATACACGCCAATCGAGCCAATCGCTAGAACGTACAACAAACTAATGTCTAGATTGGCCACGTAAATACCTTCGTCAAAAGGAATAACTGCCCAAACTGCAATCGCAGGTGCAATCGCTAATATTGGCGCTAATAAGAATAAATAAATATTAGCCTTAGTTGGAAAAATGATTTCCTTAGTCATCAACTTTAAAGCATCTGCAATCGGTTGTAACCAACCTTTTGGACCAACACGGTTAGGGCCAATACGCAACTGCATATAGCCAATAACCTTACGCTCAGCATAAGTGAAATAAGCCACCACTAACATCAGCGGCATCACCAAAGCTATAGCCTTAATTAAAATGATTAGAATGGTTGCGATCGATCCATCAAACCATGGCATTAATTCATGGACTAATTCAACAAATGATTGCCACAATGCCATCATGACTGCACTCCTGTTGAATGATTAGCATTAACAAACACACAGTTATTAGCCACCGCCTCGTTAATCGCTACTGGCACGCCTAGATATTCATCGTCTTGTGCGACTTCTAACTTTTTAGCTGTGGCTTTATTCATTGAGGCACTGTTAATTTGGCCAATATTGGTCGCTTGCAATGAGGTTGCGTGTCTAGATAACACATCTACAGCGTAAGGGGATTTTTGCCAAATAACATTAACACCTCTTTTAACTTTTATATCAATACTTTCATTATGCGCATGTTGCTTATGGCTTTGATGCATAATCTCACTGGTAACTTGTGCTGAATCTGCATAGTGAAAGCCTGGTAACTCTAATAAGTCAGCCAACACTTTTAGCACTTTCCAAGCAGGTTTTGTATCGCTTGGTGCGTTCACTGCTGCTGCGAATGATTGAACTTCACCCTCGACATTCACATGTGAGCCTGATGTTTCGTAGAAACTAGAAATCGGTAATAAAACGTCTGAATACTGTGCAACTGCATCATCTTTAAAGCTGTTTAGAGAGATTACAAAAGTATCTTCATTACTAAGCGCTTCAACGGCTTGAAGTGAATGATGGAAATCATATTGTGGATAAATATCTAACAAAATATAAGCCTTTAAATCAGCTGCCAACATGGCGTTTACATCTAAACCACCCTTACCTGGCACAAAGCCCGTCATGTTAGCCGCCATAGAATTGGCAGTAGCACTGACATTAAGCGTTGTAGAATTAGTATGTTGTGCAATTTCACTCACCAAATTAGCGATACTAGCTGCTTGCGGATTATTAATAACGTGCTCACCCAAAACAATCACTGAATTATCTGACTGAGATAATTTTTCTGCTAATTGCGTTGCAACATCATTTATTTCAATGTCTACTAAGTAGTCTGGAATTTCAACCTGTGCATTTTGTAAAACTGACTTTAACACGCCTGCTAACATTGCCGCTGTTTGGTTTGGTGAAACAATATTTTCACTATTGAGGCGGTAATTAAAATCAAACGCCATCGCATTAATCACATCAATACTGGCACCTGATAAATTGGCCTTACGTAAACGGTGGCTAATCATTGGTTGCTCTAATCGTAGATTTGAACCAATCACAAGCGCATGGTCAATACCTTCAAGGCCTGCTAATTTAATGCTTGATTCAAGTGAGATAGCATTGCCAAAATCTTTAACATTTAAACGGTGGTCAATATTTTCAGAACCAACGCTTCTTAAGATCTTTTGTAATAAGTGAAACTCTTCCAACGTTGCTGTATTTGAAGCTAGCGCCCCCAATTTATCTGATTGATGCGTGTTAATCACATTATTTGCCAAACCTCGAATGGCAAAATCTAAGGCGACATTCCATTCAACTTCTTTCCACGTACCTTCAACCTTAATCTGTGGCGATAGTAATCTGTTTTCATGCGAAAGACCTTCGTATGAGAAACGATCTCTATCTGAAATCCAAGTTTCGTTAATACTTTCGTTGTCTTTAGCAACAATACGCTTAACCTTGCCTTTATAAGTTTGTGTAATAATGTTCGAGCCGACCAAATCATGTCGAGCAATATTAGAAACAGCATTCATTTGCCAAGATCTAAGCTCATAACGGAAAGGCTTCGACGTGAGCGCGCCCACTGGACAAACATCAATCATATTGCCTGAAAGCTCTGATTGAATACCTTCAGTTAAGAACGGCTCAATCTTCATGTCTTCGCCACGACCCGTGCCACCCATTTCCATAATGCCGGCTACTTCAGCACCAAAACGTACACAGCGCGTACAGTGGATGCATCGAGTCATGTCTGTTTGAATCAGTGCGCCAATATCACTATCAGCCACAATACGCTTACCTTCAGTAAAGCGTGAAACATCTGAACCGTAATCCATCGCAACATCTTGCAACTCGCACTCACCACCTTGGTCACAAATCGGACAATCTAGCGGATGGTTAATCAATAAAAATTCCATCACTGCTTTTTGCGAAGCCTTGGCTTTTTCATTTTGTGTGTGGATTTTCATGCCATCGGCAATTGGCGTAGAGCACGCAGGTTGTGGCTTTGGCGCACCTTCAACGTCCACCAAACACATACGGCAGTTAGCCGCTATTGATAATTTTTTATGGTAACAAAATCTCGGCACACTAATGCCTTCTCTGTCAGTAACCGTGATAAGCATCTCACCTGCTTTGGCATTAATACTATTACCGTCAATTTCAATTTCAATATCAGCCATCTATTCTACCTATTACCCTTTCACCATACTCTTGCCGTGTTCGATATAATATTCGAACTCTTCACGGAAACATCGAAGGAAACTTTCAACCGGCATTGCCGCGGCATCGCCCAGCGCACAAATTGTGTTGCCCATAATTTTGTCTTGAACACCCATTAGCAAGTCAATATCATCTGCCTTGCCATTGCCATCCATAATGCGTTTTAGCACACGGTATAACCAACCTGTACCTTCACGACACGGTGTACATTGACCACAAGACTCATCATAATAAAAATGCGCCAATCGCGTCAACGCCTCAACCATGCAAGTTGAGTCATCCATGATGATGACTGAACCTGCGCCCAACATAGAGCCTGCTTTTTCAATACCGTCATAATCCATGGTCATACCCATGGCAACTTCTGCCGTTAACACTGGGGTTGATGATCCGCCTGGAATCACCGCTTTTAAAGTTCTGCCTTCGCGAATACCACCTGCCATTTCTAACAAGTCTTTAAAAGGCAACCCCATTGGCACCTCAAAGTTTGCTGGTTTGTTCACATGACCAGTGACAGAAAATAACTTACAACCACCAGAATTCGCAACGCCAATATCGGCAAACCACTGCCCGCCTTTTGCAAGGATATCTGGAACAGAAGCGAAGCTTTCTGTATTGTTAATCGTAGTTGGCATGCCAAATAAACCGATATTCGCTGGGAATGGTGGTTTGAATCTTGGCTGGCCTTTTTTACCTTCAAGTGATTCTAGAAGTGCTGTTTCTTCACCACAAATATAAGCGCCTGCGCCTAAGTGCGTGTATAGATCAAAACTCACTGAGCTACCATCAATATTTTCACCGAGTAAGCCTGCATCGTAGGCTTCTTTTAGCGCATCTTCAAAGCGATAAAACGGTTCCATGAATTCACCGCGAATGTAGTTATAGCCTTTGGTTGCATTCATTACAAAGCCACCAATTGCCATACCTTCAATAACAGAATGTGGGTTGTATCTTAAAATATCTCTGTCTTTACAAGTGCCTGGCTCACCTTCGTCAGAATTACACACCACATATTTTTGCATGTTGGCATTGCGCGGCATAAAACTCCATTTAAGGCCGGTTGGGAAACCCGCACCGCCACGGCCACGTAGGCCAGAAGTTTTTAATTCGTCAATAATTTGTTCAGGCGTGAGTTCGCCTTTTAGGATTTTTCGCCAAACGGAATAACCGCCGCTCGCCTCGTATGTCTTTAACGACCACGGGTCTTTTTGATCTAAGTTTTTAAAACAAACTTCATTCATTTTAGACCATCCACAATTTCGTCAATTTTATCGGCGGTTAAATTTTCATAATACTGGTCGCCAATTTGAAACATTGGTGCGCCAACACAAGCACCCAAACATTCTACTTTTTTAACGTTAATTAAACCGTCAGGGGTTACTTCGCCAGTCTTAACGCCTAGCTTATTTTCTAAATGTGTGATCAGCTCATCTGAGCCATTGAGCATGCATGAAATATTATGGCAGAAACGAATGGTATGCTTACCCACTGGCTTATGATTGTAATTTTCATAAAATGTTGCTACTTCAGCTGCCGCAATACCTGGCATAGCCAAATAGTCTGCCACCGCTTGAATGGTATCGGATGTTAATCTGTTGTCGTTCTCAGCTTGGACGATTTTCAATGCTTCCATTACTGCAGAACTTTGATGTCCTTCTGGATATTTTGCTACCCAAGCATCGATTTGTTTTTTTGCTTTATTTGAAATCATCTGTCTATCTCACCAAATACAATATCTTGTGTGCCAATAATGGTTACCACATCAGACAACATGTGTCCTCTTGCCATCTCATCCATGGCAGCTAAATGCGCAAAGCCAGGTGCTCTAATCTTGACACGATATGGCTTGTTCGCGCCATCTGAAATCAAGTAAATACCAAACTCACCCTTAGGGTGTTCAATCGCAGAATAGACTTCGCCTGCTGGCAAACAATAGCCTTCTGTAAAGAGTTTAAAGTGATGAATGAGTGACTCCATATCGTCTTTCATTTCAACACGACTCGGTGGCGCAACTTTGTGATCATCGCTCATGACTGGGCCTGGATTTTGACGCAACCAACCAACGCATTGTTCAATGATATGATTAGATTGGCGCATCTCTTCCATGCGCACTAGATAACGATCGTAACTATCACCGGTAACACCTACTGGAATATCAAACTCTAATTGGTCATAAACCGAATAAGGCTGATTTTTTCTCAAGTCCCAAGCCACGCCAGAGCCTCGAAGCATTGGACCAGTAAAGCCTAACTGCTTGGCACGATTGGCTGAAACAATACCAATATTAACCAAGCGCTGTTTCCAAATACGGTTGTCTGTTAGTAAGTCATCGTACTGCTTGATACTCTTAGGGAATTCTTTAACAAAGTCAGCAATAAAATCTAACAACGAACCTTGGCGGTTCTCGTTCATTACCTTCAACTCTTTTTCAGTACGGAAATCTGACTCTAAATACTGAGGCATCTTATCTGGAAGGTCACGGTAAACACCACCTGGACGATAATACGTTGCATGCATACGTGAACCTGATACCGCTTCATAGCAATCAATCAACTTTTCACGCTCGCGAAAAGCGTACAAGAAAATACTCATCGCACCCACATCAAGTCCGTGTGTACCTAGCCACATTAAGTGGTTTAGAATACGAGTAATCTCATCAAACATCACACGAATGTACTTTGCTCTCTCAGGTATTTCAAGTTCAAGCATGGTTTCAATTGCCATCACATAAGCATGCTCATTACACATCATTGAAACGTAATCCAGGCGATCCATATAACCAATAGATTGATTATATGGCTTAGACTCTACTAATTTTTCAGTACCACGATGGAGTAAGCCGATATGTGGATCTGCACGCTCAATCACCTCGCCATCAATTTCTAAAATAAGGCGTAAAACACCATGCGCTGCAGGATGTTGAGGGCCAAAGTTGAGGGTATAGTTACGAATTTCAGCCATCTTATTTCCTAATTACTCTAGGTACATTAACATTTGGCTCAATACTCACAGGCTCGTAAACCACGCGACCCAAGTCTTCGTCATAACGCATTTCAACCTCACCAATCATTGGGAAGTCTTTGCGTAGTGGGTGCCCAACAAAGCCATAGTCTGTCAAAATACGACGTAAATCCGTATGGTTTTCAAACAAAATACCCATCAAATCAAAAGCTTCACGCTCATACCAATCAGCCGACGCCCAAATATCAGTCACTGATTTAATAATAGGCTCTGCCTCGTCAACGTAAGACTTAACCCGTAATCGGTAATTCTTACTCACTGAGAGTAAATGATAAGCCACGGCAAAACGTTTCTCGTGTCTATCTTCATCATTTTGCGCTTCACGTGCTCGGCTAAAACCTGAAGAGCTGGCATTAGCATCCCAATCAGACTGGCCATAAGTTAAATAATCAACACCACATAGGTCAATCAAGGTATCGAATGAGTAAAAATCTCTAAGCTTAAGACAAGTTTTAATAATGTCGTCAGAATCAACCGTTAAGGTGAGCTCGCCAAAAGCTTCAACCAGGTTATCTCCACCAAACTCTTCAATTAGTTGTTCTTTTAAATCTTCCATTAGGTTCTCGCAATGGTGTTGGTGCGACGAATTTTTTCTTGAAGCTGTAAAATACCATAAAGCAGCGCTTCTGCTGTTGGCGGACAACCCGGTACATACACATCAACCGGCACAATGCGGTCACAACCGCGTACAACCGCGTAAGAGTAATGGTAATAACCACCACCATTAGCGCAAGAACCCATGGAAATTACCCATCTTGGCTCAGGCATTTGATCGTAAACTTTTCTAAGTGCTGGCGCCATTTTGTTGGTAAGTGTACCTGCCACAATCATTAAATCTGATTGACGAGGGGTTGGTCTAAATACAATACCGAAACGGTCAAGATCATAACGCGAAGATCCGGCTTCCATCATCTCTACTGCACAACAAGCCAAACCAAATGTCATTGGCCACAAAGAACCTGTTCTTGCCCAGTTAATTACCTTGTCCAACGACGTGGTAACAAAGCCTTCTTTCATTAAACCTTCAATTGCCATACTAAATAATCCTTATTCCCACTCTAGTGCACCCTTCTTCCATTCAAAGACAAAGCCCACCACCAATAAAAATAAAAAGATACTCATACTAATAAAGCCAAACCAACCAAGATCAGACTGAACGACCGCCCAAGGAAAAACGAAAGCGACTTCTAAATCAAACAAAATAAATAAAATAGCAACTAAGTAATAACGCACATTGAAATACATACGAGAGTCATCAAAAGCAGGGAATCCGCACTCGAACTGGGAATTCTTTTCTTCGTCTGGTTTATGAGGTCCTAATAAATAGCCAATTAACATTGGGCCAACGCCAAATGCAACGCCTAAAAATATAAAAACCATGATAGGTAGATAGTTTTCTAACACCTAATCCTCTCTCCTTGATAGAAGTCAAATATTATATCTAATGTTGGACAAATAACAAAACATATTTCAGCACAATTTATGCGTCTACTTCTGTGCCGCCTACTGTTAATTGGTCAATCTTCAAACTTGGCTGCCCCACGCCAACCGGTACAGATTGACCATCTTTTCCACACACACCAACGCCTGAGTCTAACTTAAGGTCATTTGCCACCATCGATATTTTCTTCAGCACTTCATCGCCCGAGCCAATCAACGTTGCCCCTTTGACTGGCGTGGTGATTTTTCCATTCTTAATTAAATAAGCTTCATTTGCTGAAAATACAAATTTACCCGAAGTAATATCAACTTGTCCACCATCAAAATTCACCGCATACAATCCATCATCAACTGAAGCGATCATTGCTTCTAGAGAGTCTTTGCCGTTTAGCATGTAAGTATTGGTCATTCTTGGCATCGGGATATGCGCATAAGACTCACGTCTGGCATTACCGGTGGATTTCTCACCCATCAATCCGGCATTTAATTTATCAAATAAATAACCTTTCAAAATACCATTTTCAATCAAGGTGGTGTTTTGTGTTGGCGTACCTTCATCGTCTATGGTTAAAGAACCACGTCGATTAGCCAACGTACCATTATCAACAATGGTACATTTTTCACTGGCTACTTGTTCGCCAATTTTCCCGGTAAATACCGAAGTTCCTTTACGATTAAAGTCACCTTCTAGGCCATGTCCAATAGCCTCATGTAACAACACACCTGGCCAACCCGGGCCCAATATCACTGGCATATTACCTGCGGGCGTACCCTTTGCCTTCAGGGCCACTAATGCCTGTCGAATGGCTTCATGAGTGTAAATTTCAGCCAAGTTGTGGTCAATAAAATAACGGTAATCATATCGACCGCCACCACCACTTGAGGCTGACTCAATACGGCCATCGTGTTCAACAATCACACTCACGCTCACGCGAACCATCGGCCGATAATCTTTTTGATAAACGCCATCGGTTGATACAATTAACACTTCTGTATAAGCACCTGATAAAGAGGCACTGACTTGCTTTACTTTGGGTTCTTTTCTGGCAATGGAGTCAATCAGCTTGAGTAAATCAACTTTTTCTTCTGAAGTTAAACTACCTAATGGGCTCAGTCCGCTGTATTTGGCGACTGGTGGCACCGAATGAAAAGTTTGAATTTTCTGCGGTGTTTTGTGTTTTGAAATACCTTTGGCAAAATCCACTGCTTGATTAATCGCTTTAGCATTTAAATCATCAGAATAAGCAAAGCCTGTTTGTTCACCTTTAACCGCTCGGGCACCAACACCGTGGCTAATATGATAGGTACCAGATTTAACAATGCCTTCTTCTAAAAACCACGATTCAGCCACTGAATGCTGAAAATACAAATCTGCATAATCCACTCCCTTCACCGCTAGAGAAGATAAAAGTTCAGTAATTTTTTCTTGATTCAGATGATGGTCATCTAATAGTTGTTCGATCATAGTATGGATTGTTGGCTATTCAATAGTAGGATTATCCCACGGACCGGTAATTTTATATTCAATATCAACTACCTTGTCGACGATCTTGTCAATTAACTTGCCTTCAAATAATGCCTCATCTATCAACCAAACACCTAAACCGATTGCACCACCACCCGCTAGAGCGGTTGCCGCTGGCACTGCATCACCCACGGCCGGACTCACTTTGGCCATCATTTCGTATTCTTCATTAATGATATGACTTTGTCCCGTTAGCCGAATCACACCTGAGGTTGCATTCAACTCAAACTTGTCAATCTTAGCCAAAGCATTGCTAATAAGAATTCTCGCATCAATATCTTCATAGACAAACCCTTCTTTAGTAACATCGCCCACATCAAGTTTCAAACGCTTGGCAATTGATTTAATATTCAATAGTGACAAAATACGGCCAATATTTGGGTCTTTTTCAGTAAAGACACCTTTTTTCACTTTCATAGCGACATAGCCGGTCACGTCTTGATAATTCATATTCCATGGCGTGCACTCACAAAAAAGACGGATATCAAAATCAAATTCTCCACCTGCTACCTTTTCTTTAACTTTAAGTTTTTGTAGAAACTCAGCTAAGCCATTACCCTTTGCATTAGCATAAAGTCCGGTTCTGCCATCAACCCAAAAGCCGTTAAAGCTCAGCATCTCATCACCCACACCAACGCCATCAAACTGCAAATTACTAATGGTTAACATGTTGTCTTGTGAGAGTAATTCAGCGCTAAAATTGGGTAAAACATTCTCATCAATATAAACACCTTGAGCGCTAAGGTACATACTTGGGAAATCATTAGGTGTAATATCCCATTCGCCTTTAATCGCATCTAGAGTTGTCACCTGCAACCCTAACAACTTCACACTAGGATTGCCACCCTCATTGAGCACCACTTCTACATTGCCTTTAATTGACTCTGATTCAACTCTGGCACGCCAAGACTGATTCAAGCGTTTGGTGATATAAACTTCAAGCCCGCTATTGTCAGACAATTCGACACCAAAAGTACTTTCATTATCGTCACCTCGATTATCTGGATTAATGTAAATATCGAACGGCATGCCGCGAATATTACCAGCGCCGGTTGCCGTAATTTCATCATTATGGAAAGCCAGTTTTGAGGTGTAATCTTCAACCACAACACCGCCATTTAAAGTAGTTAGATGGTTTTTATCGAGCACCAAATCAATATCCAAAATCGATTCTCTTTCATCCAGCGGAACGACTAATTTCATATCACCAGTAACATCGCCTGTTAAAGTAAATTGATTCATTACTTCGTTCACTGTTTCACTGAGTGGTGCGCGACGCAGAAATTCAATTAAATCCTCACTTTGGGTGTTGATCTTACCAATCACTTCTGCTTCTAATTTAGGCTGACCCATATCCAAGATCTGAACCTTGATATCATTAAGTGCCATCTCGTTTAACTGAGTTGAATGCACCATGACCACAATCTTTTTACCATCAGTTTGCAAGGTTGCATCCAGTTGTTTAAGACTATTCCAATCAGAATTAAACAACAACTCCATATCTTTAAGGTTGGTGTCAAATCGAGTTTCAACAATAGTTGAGGTTGATAAATTTCTCTTGAGATAAAATTGCGTATCTTCTAATTTTCCAGAAACAAACCCTCGCTTAATCCAAGCGTGCGTATCATCACTAAGTGCTTGCGCTGGAAGATATTTAGCCATATCACTTGCTTGCATTTGCTCTATATAGCTATTGAATTCAACAAAATCATTACCATGTTCGTTAAAAATTTTCAAATGTGACTGCACTGAAAATTCATCATTACTGATTAACAATGGAATGATCAGCGCCTTGTTTTGATTAGACTGTGTGGTAGAAAGTGTTGCAATAATATTTGCCTTACCTACTTGAGAATCCGGCAGACTAAAACCTAAATCCTGCTCTACAACAGACAATGACAATTGGGCTTCATTACGACTCAGTACCATGGGTGCAATTTCAATCGTTTGACTACCCTTAATCAGTGTTTTATTAATGCTAAGCGATTTAAAGAAATACAACGCCTCTAAACTTTGAGGTGAAATCAACTGACGAATTTGATTAACACCAAACTCATTGGTGTTTTGATCAGTGTCTGAATACAGGATTAAGGTATCAATAAATATTTCACTTGGATGATAAACATCGTCTAGTAACGAGATCAAATTAATATCCCATTGCAAATGATTAACTTCGGCAATTGGCAAGCCTTGCTGTGGGGATCTCACCTTAAAATTGTGAAGATTTAAAGCCAGCCCATCTTGATTAAAGTCAAAACTGATTTTAGACAGACTAATATCAAGCTCACTAAACTCAGAAAGCTGTTGCTCGATTGGGGCTTTGATCAGTGCGGGGAAAGTGACAAAAAATGCCACCACTAAAACAACCAATAAAGCAGCAACGACACTTATCCAAGTGCTTAGTTTTAGTACTTTAATACCATGAGATAGTGTTTTTTTAATCATAATGTTGTTTGCAAGCATTATAATGCTTATTCACAAATATTTAAAAGGAAAACAACATGTCAGATAACTCACTCTATTTTAAAAACTCAATGGCCGGCCTTATTGCCGTTGCCATCGTTATTTTTGGTGCAAAAACTTTTTTTGTTGGCTCATCTTCTTCAGGCAAGATTGACAACTCAACACTCGAAGAGCGTATTCAACCAATTGGCCAAGTCTATTTAGAAGGCGAAGTTGATGTTGCTGCAATTGCCGCTGTAAAACCTAAAGCGGTGGTCAAAAAATCTCGTAGTGGAGAGGCTGTTTACACCGCCTCTTGCGCAGGCTGTCATAGCATTGGTATTGCTGGTGCGCCAAAAACTAACAATAAAGCTGATTGGGCACCAAGGCTTAAACGTGGCATGGATGATCTAGTCAAAGTCGCAATTTCGGGCAAAGGTGCCATGCCACCAAAAGGCACTTGTGGCACTTGCTCTGCTGATGAATTACGCGCAGCCATTGAACATATGACCAAGTAGTAAAGCTACTTTTTTCTATAAAGCGTTAGGTGTTTTCAAAGATGCCTAGCGCTTTATTTTTTTCCACTTTGTCAAAATCAAAAACTTGCCCATTCATGGCAATATAAACACCATTGGTTTTATCCTGAACAGCACTAAGTGCCGCGCCTAAATTAAACAAGGCATCAGAATTATTGATTGAATAAGGAATCATTGAGCCAAACAACACAATGGTTTTGTCTTTAATTTTGTCGCCCAACAATTGAGCAGTTTCTACCATGGTGTCTGTACCATGCGTAATCACAACTTTGTTTCCACTACACTCAAGACATTTGGACAAAATTAAGTTTCTATCTTCATTAGTCATGTCTAATGAATCTTTTAAAAACAACACTTTTGAATCAATATCTACTGTCGATCGACTGCGTTCCAACATTTCATATAAATGAGAATTATCAAACGTCAACTCGCCTGTGAGTTCGTTATAAACTTTATCGATGGTGCCACCAGTAATGAGAAGATTGACTTTCATAAGTGCTATTGTATCAAAAAATTTCGGAAATTTTACGAATGACCTGTTTTAAGCTCTTTTTCCAAATATATCGGTGCCGATACGTACAAAATTAGCACCATTTTCGATGGCTAACTCAAGGTCAGTACTCATTCCCATCGATAAAGTGTCTAAATTGGGGTGTTTTTGCAATATCTCAGCCATTTTTTTAAAACTTTGCTCAGCATTATTCGGATTAGGAATGCACATAAAACCCCTTAAAGTAATATTTTGGAAATTTTCAAAATGGAGGATGAAATCCTCAATTTCACCCTCTAAAACCCCTGACTTGGTAGCTTCATTATCAATATTGACTTGCAATAGCACATTGAGTTTTTCTAGATTTTTTGGGCGTTGATCATTCAGTCGTTTGGCGATTTTTAGTCGGTCTACACTATGCACCCAATCAAAATTCTGAGAAATTTGCTTGGCTTTGTTAGATTGGATTGGGCCAATAAAATGCCAGATTAAATCTTGGTTTTTTAGTGTTTCAATTTTTTCAAGTGCTTCTTGCAAGTAGTTTTCACCAAAATGACGCTGCCCTGCATCAATCGCTTGCTGGAGATCAGAGGCGGGTTTGGTTTTACTAACGGCGATAAGTGTTACATGTTGATTTTTATCAAGCGCATGAATGCGCTCTTGTACTTCTTTTAGATTTTGTACAATCATTAAAAGACAATTAGACCCAAGCCTTCTTGCTTGAGTCTAAAAAACAGTTGTGGCATCGAAGATTGGGCCATCAACACAAACACGTTTCATCGCTGGTCCAGCATTGGTCTGCACTTCTACCACGCAGCCTGCACAACCGCCGACTGCACAGGCCATATATTCTTCAAGTGATACTTGGCAGGGTAAATTGTATTCTTTAGCAAGTTTTGCTACGGCTTCCAGCATTGGGTGTGGGCCACAAGAATACACCTCAACTTGTGCAAGTTCATCAGCAGACAAGCTATCTAAATACACTTTGGCTAAATCAGTCACATAACCCTGATACACGCCTTCATAATTTTGTAAACTAGCCAGCCTGCAAGCCACACCCCACTCTTCTAATAATGGCATTGTGTGGCTTGCATCTGGACACGGATTGCCCATGTTGCTTAGCTCTGGTGTAAATGGAAATGGCGCTTCTGAGCCTAAAATCACAAAAGGATCGTAATCACTGTCTTTGATATCTTGCGCAATAGAAATCATCGGCGGCATGCCGACACCACCACCAATCAATAAAGGTAATTTCTTATCTGTCATTTTAAAGCTATTACCAATCGGGCCAATAACTGATAACACTTCACCAACTTTTCGCTCAGCCAATTGTCGAGTGCCTTCGCCCACCACTTTGTAAAGCAGATCAAAGGTGCCATTTTCTACGTCAACTGACATAATAGAAATCGGTCGGCGCATGGCCAACGCATCAGACACCGTAAGATGTACAAACTGCCCTGGTTTAGTCGACTTGGCAATTTCAGGTGAATCGATGGTTAAAATGTACTGATTGCCTTCAAATTGATAATGCGCCAAAATTTGGCAATCAAGAACTTGGATGCTGTCGCGATTCGATTTATTCATTGCAGGTGATTAAAGTACCCACACCGCTATCAGTAAAGACCTCTAAAAGCACGGCGTGTGATACACGTCCATCAATAATATGCGTTGATTTAACACCATTTTTAACTGCTGATAAGGCGCAACCAATCTTCGGCAACATGCCACCATGGATTGTGCCATCATCAATCAGCTGATCTACTTTCTTGGCGTCAAGCCCTGTCAATAAATTATCATCCGCATCCAAAAGACCCGATGTATTGGTTAATAAAATTAACTTTTCAGCATTTAAAGCTTCGGCAATAGAGCCCGCCACCAAGTCAGCATTGATGTTATAAGAGAAGCCGTCTTTACCCACGCCAATCGGCGCAATCACTGGAATAAAATCACCCTTCAATAATAATTCAATCACTGAAGTGTCAATTTTGTCGACTTCACCAACGTGACCCAAATCAATGATTTCAGATGTTAAGTGATCCACATGCTTAAGCTTTGTAGCTGAAATAAGACTACCATCTTTGCCAGTCAAACCAATCGAGTGACCACCATGCTGATGAATAAGATTAACAATTTCTTTGTTAACCAAACCGCCTAATACCATTTCTACTACATCCATGGTTTCAGAGTCAGTAACCCGCATACCGCCAACAAATTCACTTTGTTTGCCAATTTTTTCTAATGTTTTACCAATCTGCGGCCCGCCACCATGCACCACGATTGGGTTCATGCCAACAGATTTCATCAGCACGATATCACGTGCAAAGCTAGACTTTAGCTTTTCATCGACCATAGCGTTACCGCCATATTTTATGACAATGGTTTTGCCTTGAAATTTTTGAATATAAGGCAGTGCTTCGGTTAAGACACTGGCGATATTGTTTGTTTTGTTTGTCATCTTAATTAAATAACTTCAAATTTATTAATCCAATATTTTACCAATAAGAATGCCTGATATAAGTATTCTTCAATGACAAGCTTTGCCTAACTTCTTTAGGCGCCAATAGTTATAAGGCCATGGAGTAATAAAACCAAAAAACAGTGCAATTGGCACCACCCACCAAACGAATACTGCGCCACCAGTGATAAAGTAATCAGTGAGGTTCATGGCAATTTCCATTGATATCATAGAGATTAAACTCATACCCACCGCAGTTTTAAAGGCTTGTGAAAGTTGCATTTTTTGACTGACCAATAAATAGGTCTCAAGCAGGATACTGGTAATGATGCCGTTAAGTGTTGCCCAAAGAAAAATCACCAACGTACTAGCACTAGCAGCGCTAAATTGAAAATAAGCAATGGTGCCAAAATCACCAATTGCACAACCGATTAAACACCATTTAGTGTTATTCGCACTAAGCTTCCAAGTATGTTTACAAGACCAAAAACTGCTATCCATGATAGCCTCCAATCTTTATTAAGTTAGCTCTATACTACTACAAATTGCCCCATCATGCCATGATCTTCATGTTCTAAGATATGGCAGTGATACATATACGGTGTTTTAGCGTCGCTAAACTGTGGGAATTTAATCAATACTTGCACAGTTTCATGGGGGCGTACCAATACCACATCTTTAAAACCTAACTCATGACCTTTGATCTTACTTTGACGAGTGACTATCTTAAACTGCACATTGTGAATATGGAATGGATGTGGCATCATTGAAGTATTTACAATCTCCCACAACTCAACACTACCTGCCTTGACCACTTCATCAATACGGTTGATGTTCATGGATTTTCCATTGATTTTTAACAAATCTGTTGAGCCAGACATGGCGCCAAACATCAATTGAGGGCCCATTTGCATTTGCAACTTAAACACTCTTTTTTTAGAAATTGATCGAACAGATGGGTTGTCATGTTTAACAAGGTTATCGGGTATTTTTTTATCAGAAGTGCTTACGCTTCTAGCATCAATCTGAAAAATATCAAACTCTTGTTTTTTACCTTGTATGGATTGCATCATCATCATTCCACTCATTCGATTGGCTGATTTTTGCATGTGCATTTTATGGCGCAAAATTGGCATTTTTCCATCAGAGATATCAACCAAAATCTCAGCACGCTCAGCAGGCGCAAGTTTGATGGAATGCGCCATTACTGGTTTTTCTAACAAACCGCCATCACTGGCAATAATGTGGAACATACGTTTATCATCAAAATTTAAATGGTAAATTCTGGCATTTGATCCATTTAAAATTCGTAGTCTAATCATTGATTTTCTTGCTTTCAACACAGGGCTGATAACACCATTAACTAAAATAGTCTCACCTTTCTTACCCATTAGTTTATCTCGAAAATCACTGAAATATTTAAACGAGCCATCCTGGTTGAAATCCTTATCTTGAATAATCACTGGAAAATCGTCCACACCATACTCTGACGGCAGACTAAGATTTTTAGATATATCATCGTCAATAATAAACATGCCTGCCAGACCTTGATAAACCTGTTCACCAGTTTTGTGCATTTGATGTGAATGATACCAAAGTGATGCAGCTGGCTGAATAATGTCAAATTCACTTAACCATTTTTGTGCAGGTTTGATAGGCTGATGAGGGCCACCATCCGCTTTGGCTGGTAACTTAATTCCATGCCAATGTAATGTGGTGGTTTTATGAAGATTGTTTGTCACATTCACATGAATGCTGTCGCCCTTATTGGCGCGCAGAGTAACCCCTAGGAAGGGTTGATTAATACCCCAGGTTTTGGTTGATACATTGGGCAAAATTTGACTTACACCCGATTGTATATCAAGATCAAAATACACATCTTTGCCAGAGCGCCTGCCCAGCTCTAAAGGAGGAACTTGGAATGCATTAGGAGATAAAAAACCTTTTGCTTGAAGTAATTGTTTAGGCAATATCGCAAATGCCAAAATTGATTGGACAAACCTTCTTCTAGTTAACATAGTATTTTTCCTTGTATTTTATTTAAACTTCTCATCATATTTTTTCTGTAGTTCACTTGGCCATAGGCTGTGAATATAGTCTAACAAACCTTGCTTTTCAACTTCGTTTAATTGATCCTTAAACCCTGGCATCCAACCGCCTAATATAACACCACCGTCATTAATCGTAGTCAATAATGCTTTTGGTGAATGATGCCAAGCGTGCGCTGTGCCATTAATCGGTGGTGCCGGGTATTTACCGTTTTCTTGGGTTTTTTTCCAATCCTTAACAAGACCTTGCCCTTCCTTGCCATGGCAAGAAATACAATTCTTCTTGAATGTTGTCTCTCCTAATGTCACACTGTCAGTTGCTTGTACATCCACATCATCATTGTTAAAACAACCTGTTAAAAAAACCGTAGCTAAAACTAATACCAATCTTTTCATAAAAACCTCTCAATTAAATCATTCAAAAAATTATAACCCTTTTCACTCGGCCTAATTTGTTTGCCACTAATAACAATAAGCCCTAAATCTTCAGCTTGTGATAGTTGGTTTTTAATAATACTTATCGATTGCCCAGTGTGATGCTCGAATAAATCAGGTTCAAAACCTTGTTTCAGTCTTAGGGTATTCAGCATAAACTCAAACGATAAATTCTCTACTTGTTCAATAACACCTGCTGGATTATTGACATAATCTTTAGGTGATTTTGCCTTACGCGTACGTAATATCTTGCCTGTATTAATATCGGTAATCTTGCCGTGAGCACCTGCACCAATACCAATATAATCACCAAACTGCCAATAATTTAAATTATGCTTAGATGGAATTTTTCCAAAAGCTGACACTTCATAACGTGTAAATCCGTGCTGCTCTAATAGTGTCACACCTTGTTCACCCATTCGCCAGATATCCTCATCCTCCGGCAATGCAGGTGGAAACTTGGCAAACAAGGTGTTGGGCTCAATGGTAAGCTGATAAAACGAAATATGCTGTGGATTTAGATCAATCGCTTGATTAAGATCTGACAAACAACTGTTAATACTTTGCCCTTCTAAACCATACATCAGGTCTATATTGAAATTATCAAATATCTGACTTGCAGAGGCGCAAGCTTTGCTCGCCTCTTGGGCACTATGAATACGTCCCAAGGCTTTAAGATGATGGTCTTGAAAAGATTGCACACCAATCGAGAGTCGATTAATACCGATGTCTTTAAACGCTTTAAATTTATCAATCTCAAACGTACCGGGATTAGTCTCTAGAGTGATTTCAATATTCTGATCAAAGCTTAATCTTGATTTTAAACCAGTAAATAATTCACTGAGCTCCTCTGCGCTCATTAAGCTTGGGGTGCCGCCGCCTATAAAAATAGAATGGATATTTCTACCTTGAATCATGTCTAATTCGTTATCTAGGTCTTTCAGTAGTGTCGTTATGTAGCCTTCTCGGTTGCCAGTTTCGTGTGAATTAAAATCACAATAAGGGCATTTTTTAACACACCATGGGTAATGGATATACAGCGATAACGGCGGTAGTACTAGCAAGCTTTTAGTTCTTTAAGTAATGCAATGAGTGCTCGGCCTCGATGCGAGAGAGTGTTTTTAATTTCTGGCGCTAATTCAGCCGATGCACAACTATGGGTAGGTACATAAAAAATTGGATCATAGCCAAAACCATTTTCACCTACCTTTTTACGTAAGATTTCACCTTCCCAGCCACGCTGAATAATAATGGGTGTTGGGTCGTTAGCATGCTCTACAAAAACAATCGCACACCAAAATCTAGCACTGCGATCACCATCAGCAACACCCTGCATTTCATCTAACAGCTTTTGTGTATTCGCTTCATCATCGCCATGATTACCCGCATAACGCGCTGAATAAATACCTGGCTCACCACTCAAGGCATCAACCACAATGCCAGAATCATCAGCCAAAGCAGGCAAGCCTGATTGCTCAGAGGCATTGCGAGCCTTAATCAGTGCATTCTCAACAAAGGTTAAGCCAGTCTCAGGCACTTCTTCAACCTTTCTATCGCTCATAGAAACCACCTCATAAAGGCCATCTAACATCGCGTTAAACTCCCTGATTTTGCCTTTGTTGTTACTCGCAAGAATGATTTTTTTCATAATGATGTATAATCGACAGGATATTTAGAATTTAAGGAAAAAACATGACTCAAGACGAAATGAAATTTGCGGTCGCACAAGCGGCGCTTAAATTTGTCGTAAAAGACACTATTATAGGCGTGGGCACCGGATCAACAGCGAATTTTTTCATTGATGCATTAGCCACAATGAAAGACGATATTAAAGGCGCAGTTGCAAGTTCTGTTGCAACAGCTGAACGTTTAGAAGCTCATGGTATTAAAGTATTTGATTTAAACGAAGTAGAGGCGATATCGGTTTATGTTGATGGTGCTGATGAGTCCGACGATGGCTTAAACCTAATTAAAGGTGGTGGTGGTGCGCTCACTCGTGAAAAGATTGTTGCTGCCGTGGCTGATAAATTTGTGTGCATTGCTGATGAATCAAAATTGGTCAAAGTGATGGGTGATTTCCCACTGCCTGTTGAAGTAATTCCAATGGCGGCAAACTATGTTAAACATCAAATCACCCGTAGAATTGGTGGTACACCGTTTATTCGTGAAAATTTTGTCACCGACAATGGTAACCTAATCTTGGATGTTGAGGGCTTGAAAATTACCGACCCAAAAGCTGTAGAAACAGAATTAGATAGTATTGTTGGTGTAGTAACCAATGGCCTATTTGCCAATCGCGGCGCCAATGTGTTGTTACTCGGCACACCAACTGGTGTCACCGTTATCGGCGCTTAATCAGGCAAGTCTTTATATAAATCTAGCGTTTGTTGTAGATTGTCAATCCTCACACTTAAGACATCAAATAAATCTTGAGAGTGAGTCACTGCTTTCGCGCGCTCGTAATGTCCGATAGCCTTGTCTAATTTGCCTTGCACAATAAGCGCTTTTGCACTTTGGATGTGCGATCGGTCAAAAGCACCGAGCTCAACAAACAAACTTGATAACAATTGATACGACTGATAACTACCTTTATTAACTCGCAAAAAAGGTTTTAAGGTTGCCACACCTAAGCGGGGCTGTTGATTATCCAGATAAGCTTGTGCCGCGTAATACACACTAGACTCATCATCTTCGATCAAATTATTTTGCTCAAAATATTGTTGTGCCTGATCAATCTCACCCAGTTTAGAAGCGATACGCCCCGCCATAATATAGCTTGGTTTGCTATGATCTAAGTCTAACAACTGATCTACATGTGCCTTAGCAGTTGAATACTCTTGCTGGTCAAACGCCTGATAAGCTTGCATATAATGCGTAATCGCCTTATCTTGCTCAAGTTTGATACGCCCATGTTTGCGATAATACAATTTGGCCTTGGTTGTTGTGTATTCAAACGAGTCTTTTCTATAATCACCTGAAGCTCTTGCTGCACGCTGCATACTATCGGAGATACGATTAATACTCAGTGGGTGCGAGCGTAAAAACTCCTCAGCAGATGAAGTGTCTTTTAATTTTTCAAAGAAATGTGCCATGCCTTGCGGATCAAAACCTGACTTAGATAACATCGCAGTACCAATGCGGTCAGCCTCCCACTCGTGCTCGCGGGTAAAGTTAATGCTTTGTTGTGCTGTACCTGCTACGGTTGAGGCAACAATCGCCTGAGAAGCGTCAGAATTATCAACCAATATCGCCGCCAACATGCCCGCCGCCATTAAATAACCTTGTTTATCAGTTTTTTCACTAAATCGTTTAAGATGATTTTGGGTGACGTGTGATATCTCATGTGAAAGTACACCGGCTAATTCTGACTCCGAATCTGAACTAAGCAACATACCCGTATGTACGCCGATATAACCATAAGGGCCAGCAAAGGCATTAATACTGTCATCATTGAGCAATAAAAAACCAAAGTGTTTGTCAGGGTTTTCACTGTGCATGCCCAGCTCATAACCCAATTCTCGCAAATAGGTAGTCATTTCCACATCGGCAATAACAGAATCAGTATTCCAAATCAGTTGTAAAAATTCGTTACCTCGCTTTTTCTCGCTTAATGATTCTGACAGCTGTAGCTCTGGAATGCTCAATGCAAAAGCCAGAAAAGGTGCCAATAATAACAAGAGTAAATTCTTTATCATGAACTCATTATATTTGACTATTGGGTACTGAACGATTAAAATAGCCGAACTTATTAGTTAATCTAATATGTTTTTATTAATTACAATTCAAATTATAATTTACAAGGAGTCCCTATCATGGCTGACGAAACTTTAGACGCATCAGGCTTAAACTGCCCATTACCAATTTTAAAAACTAAGAAAGCACTTTCTAAAATGGATGCTGGAAAAATCTTAGACGTAATTTCAACTGATGCTGGTTCAGTAAAAGATATTGAAGCTTTTTGCAACCAAACAGGCAATAAATTGATATCTACTGTTGAAGACGGTGGTAAATACGTTTTTACCATTGAGAGAGTTTAGACAAAAGAAACGCTAGAGGAGAATACACATGTCAGATAACAATAAAATGACGATTATCGCTACTAAAGGTACTTTTGATTGGGCTTTCCCGCCATTCATTATCGCCTCTACGGGCGTTGCAATGGATAAAGAAGTAACCATCTTCTTTACATTTTATGGCTTAAATCTTTTATTAAAAGATACATCAAAACTTAAAGTAACTCCATTAGGAAACCCGGGCATGCCAATGAAAATGCCTTTTGGCCCAAAATGGTTACAAAACATTGACTTTGGTCCTAAAATTCCAACTATTTTATGGAACATTCCTGGTGCTGAGTCCCTAGTAACTTGGTTAATGAAAAAAACAATGGCTAAACACGGCGTGGCTAAGCTAGAAGATCTTCGTTCTATGTGTCAAGAATTTGATGTTAAATTCATTGCTTGTGAAATGACAGTTGAATTATTCGGCTACAATAAAGAGGATTTTATTGATGGTATTGAGTTCGCTGGCGCGGCGACTTACTTTGAAGAAGCTTCTTCAGGTAATCACCACTTATACATGTAATTTTTACTTTGTCTTTATTCCTTTTACTGCGTTAGACTTTTCAAAACTCTTAATCACATAGTTTCATCTATGCTCAATCGAGATTTTGTAAAATCTGCCTTGTAAAAGAAAGAAATACTAATAAAAAAAAGTAGACACTAATAAAAAACCGCCTTTAGGCGGTTTTTTATTGTCTAAGCATTAATGCCAATCTAAACTCGGCCAGCCCTTATCGGTAGCAATTTGAGTCAATTGTTCATCGGCATTTACTACCACAGGATAATCTACCAGCTCTAGCATTGGTAAGTCATTATGCGAATCTGAATAAAAGCTAGCACCTTTAATGCTTTCGCCAGTTTTGGCTAACCACTGATTAAGATGGCCAATCTTACCTGACTGAAAGCAAGGTTCACCCGCCACTTTCCCCGTGTATTGCCCGTCTTTCATTTCAGCCTCAGTCGCCAACAAATGATCGATACCATACTTCGCCACAATAGGCGCTGTCACAAAACGATTAGTCGCAGTAATGACCAACAAAGTATCACCTTTATCTCGATGCGCATCGACTACTGCTTGTGCTTTAGGTAACAAAATAGAGTCTATCTTTGAGCGCATAAACTGCTGATGCCACTCATTCAATGTAGCAAGAGGGTGCTGAGATAAGGGCGCCAAACAGAATTCTAAATATTCATTAATATCAAGCTTACCTAAGGCATACTGATCAAAAAAATATTGATTTTTAACTTGATAAGTGTCACTGTCTACCGCGCCAATTTCACTCATGAATTCACCCCAGAGAAAATCACTGTCTCCGCCAATTAGGGTTTTGTCTAAATCAAAAATTGCCAATGCCATATTATGCCTCGAATATCTCTAATATTTGCTCAACACTATCGACTAGTTCAAATGAACCTAAGTCTGTTGAATTAATATACTGATTATTCTCTAAAGTATTAAACCAAGTTAATAAAGGTGTCCAAAATGTTGAATCAAATAACAAAATTTTAATCTGTTTGCCTTTTCTTGTTTGCACTAACGTTAATATCTCCATCAACTCATCAGCAGTGCCAAATCCACCTGGGAAAAATACACAAGCATCAGCATGTTTAATTAACATAACTTTGCGAGTAAAAAAATGTTCAAACAATAAGCATTCATTCAAATACGGGTTTGGTGTTTGCTCTTTTGGTAGTTTGATATTTAAACCAATGCTTTTAGATTTCCCCTCAAATGCACCATGATTAGCTGCCTGCATAATGCCAGGTCCAGCACCGGTTAAAACATTAAATCCAGCATCAGACAAAGACTTGCCCAATTGATAAGCTTTTTGGGCTAAAGGGTCATCTTGGGCGATGCGTGAAGAACCAAAAATGGTGATGTTATTATCAAACTTCTCAAGCGCAGTTTGCGCCTTATTCAGTTCTGACTCAACAACATCAATCTTCATAATTTAGCAAATACGCGTCCTGTTGCATCAATCGTTGCTTGAATATCTTCATCGGTATGTGCACTTGACACAAAGCCCGCCTCATAGGCAGAAGGCGCCATATAAACACCCTCTTCTAGCATTAAGTGATAGAATTTCTTAAAGCGCTCTACATCACACGCAGAGGTTTCATCAAAGTTAGTAACAGCGTTTGAATCTGTAAAGAAAAGGCCAAACATGCCACCCACAACATTAGCAGTCATGCCGATATTATTGGCTTTGGCTTGAGCCAAAATTCCATCGGTTAGCATTTGCACTTTTTTGTTCAAATTTTGATAAAAATTCACATCATCTGTCAAGGTATTGAGCATCGCCAAACCTGCTGACATCGACATTGGATTACCTGAAAGCGTACCGGCTTGATACACGGGCCCAAGTGGGGCGATGTATTCCATAATTTCACGCTTACCGCCAAAGGCACCTACCGGTAGTCCGCCGC